>Ga0129310_1000102_pt1 | contig 116420 bp, 105 predicted proteins | sample Go1ome_2_FD_94433 | JGI IMG/M metagenome (GOLD analysis project Ga0129310, IMG submission 94433) | Western lowland gorrila individual fecal microbial communities from Wisconsin, USA - Go1022A metagenome | ecosystem: Host-associated > Mammals > Digestive system > Large intestine > Fecal... | reverse complement strand
TGCGAAGCACAATCTGCGTTGCAAAAATACTCGATAATACACAAAGTATTATCTGCGCTTTTTGCTTAGCAGCTTGCACTTCTCGCTCGCTGCATCGGCACTTAGAATTATGCGGTATTGCCTAAAAAACCGTTTAAAAATTGGCCGCTGCACTCTTTTTGGGCGCAGCGGCCCTTTTTTGTTGCAAATAAAAGACAAAAATGCTACAATAAATCAAACTATGGGCAGAAGCCGAAAGCGCTGCCCATAACGGCAAAATGCACCCAAACAAAGCCCCTTTGCTGCGCAGGGCGGGCATTAAAAAGTGTTTTCGGGCGAACCGACAGAAAAGGAAAGGGGGCGCGGCTCTTGGCAAAAATCAGTGCAGGGATCGTGACCTATAACGATTTTGAGGAAGCAAAGCTGGCGGCAGACACAGTGCTGCAGCACTGCCCGGAGGCTGCGCTTTATATCATAGACAATGCCAGTGCGGACGGCACGGGTGAAAAGCTGCAAACAGCCCTGCAGGGCCGGGCCAAGGTGATCTGCCTGCCCGAGAACATCGGCTTTGGAAAAGGGCACAACACCGTGATCCCCATGCTGGAAAGCGATTATCATTTTGTGCTGAATCCTGATATTCAGGTGAACAGCGATGTGCTGCAGCAGATGTGCGCATGGATGGACGAACACCCCGAGGTGGTCATGGCCACGCCGCAGCTGTTTTTCCCGGACGGCCGCAAGCAAGACCTGCCCCGCCGCGTACCCGGCTTTTTGGGGCTTTTGGCGCGTCAGGTGCCGGGCTTTTCCCCGCTGCAGCGGTTTGACCGCCACTACACCATGCTGGATGAGGATCTGAGCCAGCCGCACGAGATCCAGTTTTGCACGGGCAGCTTTTTCTGTATGCGCACCGAGGTGTTTTGCAAAATGGGCGGGTTTGACCCCGGCTACTTTATGTATGTGGAGGATGCCGACATCACCCGCAAGGCCATGCAGTACGGAAAAGTGTTTCTGCTGCCGCAGTTTGGCGCAGTTCACGCATGGCACCGAAACCCCAGCCGTGATGCCAGGCATTTCACCATGCAGCTGGGCAGCATGATGCGCTATTTTAAGCGCTGGGGCTTTCGCATATACTGAACGAACATTGGAACGCTTCCATAAGGAGATAAAACGCTATGAAGGGAATTATTCTGGCCGGCGGCGCCGGCACCCGTTTGTATCCGCTGACCATGGTCACCAGCAAGCAGCTGCTGCCGGTGTATGATAAGCCCATGATCTACTATCCGCTCAGCACACTGATGCTGGCCGGCATTCAGGATATTCTGATCATTTCCACCCCCACGGATACGCCCCGGTTTGAGGCCCTGCTGGGGGATGGCAGCCAGTTTGGCGTACACCTGCAGTATAAGGTGCAGCCCAGCCCCGACGGCTTGGCGCAGGCGTTTATTCTGGGCGAGGAATTCATCGGAAACGATTGCTGCGCCATGGTGCTGGGCGATAATATTTTTTACGGCGCAGGCTTTAGCAAATACCTGAAAAACGCCGCCGAAAATGCCGAAAAAAATGGCCGCAGCACAGTGTTTGGCTACTATGTAAACGATCCCGAGCGCTTTGGCGTGGTGGCGTTTGACGAAAACGGCTGTGCCACCAGCATTGAGGAAAAGCCCGCGCAGCCCAAGAGCAATTACGCCGTGACCGGCCTGTATTTCTACAACGATCAGGTGGTGAAAAAGGCCAAGGAAGTAAAGCCGAGCGCCCGCGGCGAGCTGGAGATCACCACACTGAACCAGATGTATCTGGAGGAAGGCAAGCTGGATGTGCAGCTGCTGGGCCGCGGCTTTGCCTGGCTGGACACCGGCACCATGGACAGCCTTGTGGAAGCAGCCGATTTTGTGCAGATGGTGGAAAAGCGCCAGGGCATCAAGATCAGCGCCCCTGAGGAGATCGCCTATAAATTTGGCTGGATCAGCCGCGAAAAGCTGATGGAAAGCGCCGAGCGCTACGGCAAATCGCCCTATGGCACCCATTTGAAGAATGTGGCCGAGGGGAAACTGATGTACTAAGGCAGCACCGCCTTAAAACACCCACGGAAATGAGAACGGAGGAACTGGCATGAAAATTTTGATCACAGGCTGCAACGGGCAGCTGGGCACCGAGCTGCAAAAGCAGCTGCGGCAGGAAAAAAGCGAGCTGGGCCCCGTGCCCGAGCGCCTGCGCAACGCCACGGTAATCGCAGTGGATGTGGATCAGCTGGACATCACCGACCGTCAGGCAACGGTGGATTTTGTGCGCCGCCAGCACCCGGATACCATTATCAACTGCGCTGCCTTTACCAATGTGGACGGCTGCGAAACCAACCACGATGCCGCTTTTAAGGTGAATGCCATCGGCCCGCGCAATCTGGCCATGGCAGCGGAAAAGATCGGCGCGCGCCTGATCCATGTGTCCACCGATTATGTGTTCCCCGGTACCGAAAACGGCGGCATTCCCCTGGATGAAGCCACCCTGCCCGGCCCCATTTCGGCCTACGGCAGCACCAAGCTGCTGGGCGAGCAGTATGTGCAAAAATTCTGCCGCCGCCATTTTATTGTGCGCACGGCATGGCTGTACAGCTATTACGGCAAAAACTTTGTGAAAACCATGGTGAATGCAGGCCGCAAGCTGGGCAAGCTGACTGTGGTGAACGATCAGCTGGGCAACCCCACCAATGCGGTGGATCTGGGCCATGTGATCCTGCAGCTGGCGGTCAGCCACGAATACGGCGTGTACCACTGCACGGGCGAGGGCGTGTGCAGCTGGTATGACTTTGCCTGCGAGATCATTCGCCTGAGCGGCGTGCAGGCCCAGGTGACCCCCTGCACCAGCGCGCAGTATAAGCAGATGAACCCGGCCAGCACCAACCGCCCGGCCTGGAGCGCACTGGACAACCGTATGCTGCGCTGCACGGCAGGAGATCCCGTTCGCCCGTGGCAGCAGGCACTGGAGTGCTTCTTTGCCCATTGGGACGGCGAAAACGGAATGAAATAATCATAGAAAGTGAAGTAAAACCATGAAGAAAACCTACCTGATCACCGGCTGCGCCGGGTTTATCGGCTCGAATTTTGTATACTATATGCTGAAAAAGTATGATGATATACTTTTGGTAAACTTGGATAAGCTGACTTATGCCGGCAATCTGGAAAATCTGAAGGGCGTAGAGGGTGATCCCCGCCATGTGTTTGTGCAGGGCGATATCTGCGATAAAGAGCTGGTGTCCGGCCTGTTCCGGAAGTATGATTTTGACTATGTGATCAACTTTGCCGCCGAAAGCCATGTGGACCGCAGCATTTCCAACCCCGAAATTTTTGTGCAGAGCAATGTGATGGGCACGGTTAATCTGCTGCAGCGCGCCAAAGAGGCATGGTATGATGCCGACGCCAAAACATGGAAAGAGGGCAAAAAATACCTGCAGGTTTCCACCGACGAGGTGTACGGCACGCTGGGGGCCGAGGGCTATTTTATGGAAACCACGCCCCTGTGCCCGCACAGCCCCTATTCCAGCAGCAAGGCCAGCGCCGATATGTTTGTGATGGCCTTCCACGACACCTACGGAATGCCGGTGAATATTACCCGCTGCTCCAACAACTACGGCCCCTATCAGTTCCCCGAAAAGCTGATCCCGCTGATGATCAACAATGTCAAGCATCACAAGCAGCTGCCTGTGTATGGCGACGGTATGCAGGTGCGTGACTGGCTGTATGTGGAGGATCACTGCAAGGCCATTGACATGGTGGCCAACGGCGGCAAGATCGGCGAGGTGTACAATGTGGGCGGCCACAACGAGCGCCCCAACATCTTTATTGTGAAAACCATCATCAGCCAGCTGCATGACCGCCTGCAGGACGAAGGCATCAGCGAGCAGCTGATCCGGCACGTGGCCGACCGCCTTGGCCACGACCGCCGCTATGGCATTGATCCCACCAAGATCAAAAACGATCTGGGCTGGTATCCCGAAACCCCCTTTGAAAAGGGCATTGTGCTTACCATCGACTGGTATTTGCAGCATGAGGATTGGATGAACAATGTGACCAGCGGCAATTATCAGAAATACTATCAGGAAATGTATAAGAATAAATAACAAATTGTAAAATACCGCCTGCGCTGTTTGCTTTGCTGCGCGGGCGGTATTTTGTATCGTGGCATTGGTTTTGCCGAAAGGCGGAGGGCTGTGAAAAACAACGATCAAACAACCGGCGTGCAGATATTGCAGGCCGAAAAGGAATATGTGGTGCTGTGCAAAGCGCCCGGCTGTGAGTGCGAGCATCAGGTTCCGCAGCTGCTGGCCGATGCACTGGGCGGCACTGCACAAAATTTTTACTGTGTACACCGGCTGGACCGCACGGTGGGCGGCGTGATGGTGTATGCCCGCAGTGCCAAGGCGGCAGCGGCGCTTTCGGCGCAGATTCAGGAGCATCGGTTTCAAAAGGAATATTTTGCCGTGGTGCAGGGCAGTGTGCAGCCGCCCCTGGGCGTTTTGCAGGACTATCTGTATCACGATAAACGAAAGGGCAAGGCCTATGCGGTAAAATCGCTGCGAAAGGGCGTGAAGCAGGCCGAGCTGGAATATAAAACGCTGGCCGAGGCCGTACAGAACGGCGAAACCATCAGCCTTGTGTGGGTGCGGCTGCATACGGGGCGCTTTCACCAGATCCGCGCCCAGTTTGCGGCGCGAAAAATGCCCCTTTTGGGCGATGGGCGCTACGGCAGCCGGGAAAAAGGCTGCGGCACGGCACTGTTCAGCTGCGGGGTGGGCTTTGCGGCCCCGGCGGGCGGAAAAGAAGTTTTTGTGCGGCAAACACCGCCAAGGGCGTTTCCGTGGAACGTGTTTGCAGAAGCTTTATACGATCTATAAAAAAGGAGAACGGACAAATGGGGGCAGGGCATCTGAGCAGGCCGGATTTCGGCAAAACCCAAATGGACAGCCAAAACCCGATGAGCGAGTTTTACGAGTGCTTTCTCAAGGGGCTGGAACAGGGAAAAACTTTTGCGGTGCCGGGCTGCTATGCCCGTTTTAAGCCGGATTTTTCGCGCCAGATCTACCGCGAGGATATGCCCGGGTGCTGCACCTATACATCTATAGCAGGCGAGGGGGCCGTGTGCGTGCTGGAACCGGCCGAATTTGTGATCGGCCAGTTTGAGCTGAGCCTTACGGCGCGGGGCGTGCCGATGGCGGTGTTTATCCAAAGCGCCGATGGGCACCACCGGCTGGCGGTGCGGCTGCTGCCGCCCTTTGGCGGGGTGGAATTGGCGGCAGCCCCCACGGGTGTGCCGCTGCTGGAGTTGCAGATCACCGGGCAGGACCTTATGCAGATCGACGAGGCGCCCCAGCAGCTGGCCCGCCGCTGGGTGAGCGGCAGCCAGAACAAGCAATGGGCGGCGCATCCGGCCATGGAAGCGTGGGAACTCAGGGCTTTGGCGGCGGCGCAAAGAGAATTTGGCCGTATGCGAGGAGGCAACAACCGTACCTAAAGTGCGAACAGTCCATACGCAAAAAGGGGCGTATGAACGAAAAGTCCATCTAAAGCAACAAAACCGACACTGGTAGGAGATACTAAAAAAAATCATAAATTCTTGGTAGTATTCCACAAACATTGTGAAAATGTATTAAAAATAGATTTCAGTAGTGAAAAAATTATTGACTTTTCACGAATGGCCCGATATCATAAGTTATAGAGAACCGGCGCAAAGTGCGTCGGGCTTTCTGTCCCAAGTGGACAAAATGATATGATCATCTGATCAAAAAGGAGAAAATCATCATGAAAAAACTGCTTGCATCTGTTTTGGCAGGCACCATGGCTCTGAGCATGGTTGCTTGCGGTGGATCTTCCGCTTCTTCCGCTCCTGCTGCCGCTTCTTCCGCTCCTGCTGCTGCTTCTTCTGCAGCTGCCAGCGTTGCTGAGAGCGTTCCTGCCGGCGGCACCGTTGGTGTCTGCATCTACAAGTTTGATGACGCTTTCATGACCACCTATCGTAATGCCCTGACCAAGATCCTGGAAGACAAGGGCTACACCGTTACCTGCGTGGACGGCAACAACGACCAGGCTAAGCAGACCGAGCAGATCAACACCTTCATCACTCAGGGTGTGGACGCTCTGATCGTGAACCCCGTTATGACCTCCGCTGCTGACTCCATCATCGCAGCTGTGAAGGATGCTGACATCCCCACTGTTCTGATCAACCGTGAGCCCACCGCTGAGCAGATGGCTGCTTACGACAAGCTGGTTTACGTTGGCTGCGACGCTCGCCAGAGCGGCACCATGCAGGGTGAGCTGATTCTCGACACCGAGAACAAGGGCGACATCAACGGCGACGGCGTTGTGAAGTACATCATGATCCAGGGCGACCCCGAGAACGTGGACGCTCAGTATCGTACCGAGTACTCTGTGAAGGCTCTGGAAGATGCCGGCGTTAAGGTTGAGCAGCTCGACCTGCAGCGCGGTGACTGGGACCGTAACAAGGGCCAGGAAATCGCTCAGACCGACCTTGCTAAGTTCGGCGACGACATCGAAGTTGTCTTCTGCAACAACGACGATATGGCTATCGGCGCTCTGCAGGCTATCCAGGCTGCAGGCCGCACTGTGAACAAGGACATCTATCTGGTTGGCGTTGACGCTCTGGATGCTGCGCTGAACGAAGTTTCCAACGGCAACATGACCGGCACCGTTCTGAACGACGCTGAGGGCCAGGCTTCTCAGGCTGTTGAGTGCATGGAAGAGCTGCTGGGCGGCAAGACCTATGCCGAGGGCGAGCAGTCCGTGTATGTTGACTACGTGAAGGTTACTCCCGAGAACGTTTCTGAGTTCAAGAAGTAATTTCGGCTGTTGACTTGCTGATTCGCTAATAGGAGGGGTGCGTGTGCATGGCGCACATGCACCCCTTTTCTTCGGCTGTATGCAGGCCGAAAGAAAATTAAAAACCGCAAGGGTGCCCGGGTTCCCGCACCCGCTTATAAATGGGGAGCTACACCACCTGAAATTGGAAAAAGGAAATTTTTAAAGGGGGCCAGTGAATTGTCTGAGTATCGCTTGGAAATGCGCGAGGTCGTGAAAACATTCCCCGGTGTTAAGGCACTGGATCACGCGCAGTTAAAACTCAAACCCGGCACGGTTCACGCCTTGATGGGCGAGAATGGCGCGGGCAAATCCACACTGATGAAGTGTATGTTCGGCATTTACCACATGGATGAGGGCGAAGTTTACTACGAGGGCGAAAAGGTTTCGTTCAAGGGCCCTATGGATGCACTGAAAAAGGGCATCGCCATGGTGCACCAGGAGCTGCAGCCCATCACCGAGCGCAGCATTGGTGAAAACATTTATGTGGGCCGCTACCCCACCAAACATTACGGCCCTGTCACGGTGATCGACCATGACAAAATGTATAAGGATGCCGCTGAGGTGCTGGAAAAGGTTCACCTGAACTTTGATCCCAGAGCAAAGCTTTCTTCGCTGAGCGTTTCGCAGATGCAGCTGGTGGAAATTGCCAAGGCTGTTTCGGCACAGTGCAAGGTGCTGATTCTGGACGAGCCTACTTCCTCGCTTACGGCAGCCGAAGTAGAGGCACTGTTCACCATTGTAAACGAGCTGCGCGCCGAGGGTGTGTCGATCGTATACATCAGCCACAAGATGGATGAGATCCTGCGCATCAGTGACGAAGTCACCATCATGCGCGATGGCCAGTATGTGGGCACATGGGAAGCCAAGGAGCTGACCACCGATTTCATCATCACCAAAATGGTTGGCCGCGAGCTGACCAATCTGTACCCGCCGCGCTCCAATACGCCCGGTGAGGTGATCTATAAAGTTGAAGATTTTACTTCCATTAACCCCAAGAGCTTCCGCCACTGCTCGTTTGAAGTGCGCAAGGGCGAAATTCTGGGTGTGGCCGGCCTGGTGGGTGCACAGCGCACCGAGCTGATGGAAGGTTTGTTTGGCCTGCGCAACCATTCGGCAGGCACCATTACATATAAGGGCAAAGAGCTGCACGTAAAGCAGCCGAAGGATGCCATTACCAACGGCATTGCCATGCTCACGGAGGACCGCCGCGCAACCGGTATTCTGGGTGTGCTGTCGGTGGCCGATAACATTTCCGTGGCATCCCTGAACCAGTATCTGAAGTTTGGCTTTATGCTGGACGACGGCAAGATCGAAAAGCTGGTGCAGGATAACAAAGAGAAGATGAGCATCAAAACGCCTTCTTCCAAAACCCAGATCCAGTCGCTTTCGGGCGGCAACCAGCAGAAGGTGCTGATCGCACGCTGGCTGGCCAACGACCCCGATGTGCTGATCCTTGACGAGCCCACCCGCGGCATTGACGTGGGCGCCAAGTACGAAATTTACTGCATTATCGCTGAGCTTGCCAAGCAGGGCAAGAGCATTATCATGATCTCCTCCGAAATGAGCGAACTGATCGGTATGTCTGACCGCATCATGGTTATGTGTGACGGCCGAGTAACCGGCTTTATCGACGGTGACAAGGCAAATCAGGAGAATATCATGGAACTGGCCACCCAGTTTGAATAAGGAGGAGTAACCTAATGGAAACCAAAGCAAAAAAAATGGACGCAAAAGCCGTCAAGAATTTTTTGTCTAACAACGCCATCATTCTTTTGGTTATCGTGCTGGCTTTGGCAGTCGGCCTGAAAACCAACAACTTCTTTACCATCAAGAATGTCCGCAACCTGATCATCAATATGTCTCCCCGATTCATCATCGCCTGCGGCGTTTCGGGATGCTTGATCACCAAAGGCACGGACCTGTCCGCCGGCCGTCAGGTTGGCCTGGCAGCCTGCCTTTCCGCTATGCTGCTGCAGAGCGTGGACTATTCTGCCCGCGTGCTCACCGGCCTGCCTGATATCCCCGTGTTTGCGGGCATGGTCATTGTGCTGCTCATCATGGCCTGCTTCGGCGCGATCAACGGCTGCATCATCGCTTTCCTGAAGGTTCCCCCCTTCATTGCCACTCTGGGCACCCAGACCATCGTTTACGGTATCTGCTCGGTTATCACCAACAACCAGCCCTTGGGCGGCTTTAAGTCCAGCTACAGCAAGGTGGCTACCGGCAGTATCGCTGTGATCCCCTATCTGGTCATCTTTGCCGCTCTGGTGGGCGTGTATATGTGGTTCCTGTACAACAAGACCCGTCACGGCAAGTATATGTACGCCATCGGCGGCAACGAAAACGCAGCTCAGGTGGCTGGCGTGAACGTGCCTGCAACCCTGATCCGCATTTACATTCTGGCTTCCGTGCTGTACGCCTTCGGCGGCTTCCTGCTGGGCGCTAAGGCCGGCGGCGCTTCCACGGCAACCGGCTTCGGCTACGAGCTGGAGGCTATCGCAGCATGTACCGTTGGCGGCGTTTCCGCAAACGGCGGTGTTGGCACCATCCCCGGCGTTCTGGTGGGCGTTCTGGTATTTGAAACCCTGAAGATCTGCCTGCAGTTCCTGGGCGTTGACCCCGCTTACACCTACATTGCACAGGGCCTTGTGATCGTGCTGGCCGTTGCTCTGGACCTGCGCAAGTACCTGGCCAAGAAGTAATTTTTCAGCAACCCTTTCAAACAGCTTGCGGCGGGCTTATTGGATAGCCCGCCGCTTTTTATATCACAGAAAAACCGTTCAGAATAAAGGAGAATGCCCTATGCCCGATCTGCAGCAGCCCGCCCGCACGGCGGAAGAACAGCTGGCCGAAACACAGCAAAAGCTGGCCGAAGCGGAAAAACAACTGGCCGAAGCCCAAAAAGCCCTGCAGGATCAGGAGCAGCAGCCCGGCAAGGCGCGCAAACGCCCCATTGAGGGAATTTATGATAAAATCGATGTCCCGGTAAAATATGTGGACTATTTTATCATTGCCGTGTTGGTGGCCTTCGCAGTTGTTGTGGGGCTTGGCATTCTGAGCGGCAAAGGAATTTTATAACAAAACAAAAATCGGGCAGATGCACTGGAAATGGCATCTGCCCGATTTTTTTGGCCGGAAGGCTTCCGGGAAAAACAGCTTTATCTTTCGGCCCGCTGGATCACGCCGCCGCCCACAACGGCATCGCCCTTGTAAAATACGGCGCTTTGCCCGGGCGCGGGGGCGCGCACGGCGGGGGTAAAGGTCAGCAGGTCGCTGCCGTTCCACTCGGCAGGCACAGCCTTGGCGGCGCTGCGGATCTTTACCAGATATTCCCCCGCGGCAAGGGGCTGGCCGTCCGGCGTTACAAAATGGTCAAGCCATACCTTGCGGAAAAACTCCTCGCCGCTCCAGCCCAGCAGCACATCGCCGTTTGGCCGGATCTCGCGCACAAAGGCAGGGCGGCCCAGCGCCAGCCCCAGCCCCTTGCGCTGGCCCACGGTGTAATGGTCAATGCCAAGGTTGGGGCCCAGTGCCTTTCCGTCGGGGCTGATAAACTGCCCGGCAGGGGCGTGCAGCCCGCGTGCGGCAATGTAGGCTGCATGGTCGCCGTCCGGAATAAAGCAGATCTCCATGCTGTCGGGGGAGTCGGCGCATTCCAGCTGTGCCTGCCGTGCCATTTCGCGGATCTCCGGCTTTTGGTATTCTCCCAGCGGCAGCAAAAGGCGGCTCAGCACCTCCTGCCCAAGGCCGTACAGCATATAGGTTTGGTCACGCGCATCGCTTTTGGGGCGGCAAATGCGCCATATGCCCCCTTCATCCTGCTCAACACGCGCATAGTGCCCGGTGGCGATCTTTTCACAGCCAAGGCGGTCAGCTGCCTGCACAAGGGAACGAAATTTCACATTCGGATTGCACAAAAGGCAGGGGTTGGGGGTGCGCCCGGCGCAGTAGCTGGCGCAGAACGGCGCGGCCACATGGGCTTCAAAATCCGCCCGCGCATCCAGCACGGTCAGCGGCACATCCAACTGGCGGGCAGCCGTTTTGGCTTCCTCCACGGCCTTTTCGTGTGCAGGGCTGAATAAGATCACCGCCCCCTGCACCTGATAGCCCTTTTCGCGCAGCAGCGCCACCGTCACGCTGCTGTCCACGCCGCCGCTCATGCCCACCAGCACGCTGGGCTTATGGGAAAGATCGTTCATTGTAACACCTCACTTACAGCCCGGCAAAGGGCCTGCTCAATGCTGCGTTCCGCCGTACAGCTTGCTTTGCTCTACGGCCAGCTGATCGCAGCGCTCGTTTTCGGGGTGGCCTGCATGGCCCTTCACCCAGTGATATTCCAGCTGATGGATCTCGGCCAGCTCCAGCAGCCGCCCCCACAGATCGGGATTCAGCGCGGGGGATTTATCGGCTTTTTTCCAGCCGCGTGCCCGCCAGCCCTTGGCCCAGCCTTTTTGCAGGCCGTTGATCACATACTGGCTGTCGCTGTACACATGAACCAGGCAGGGCTCTTTCAGCTGCTCCAGCGCGCGGATCAGCGCCGTAAGCTCCATGCGGTTGTTGGTGGTGCCGGCCTCGCCGCCGCTCAGCTCTTTTTCGTGGCCTTTATAGCGCAAAATCGCACCCCAGCCGCCGGGGCCGGGGTTGCCGCTGCACGCGCCGTCGGTAAACACAGTTACTTCTTTGGGCATTGGATCGGTTTCCTTTCGGATCATGGATAAATCGCCCCCAAAGCCGGAATACGGCCCTTTGGGGCGGCTTTTTAAAAGGGCGACAGGCCCTGCGGGTGCAAGGCCCAGAGCCGCCGCAGTATAGCTATTATACTGCATTTGCCCTGCCGCTTGCAAGCCGGGCCGACAGCCTTCGACAGGCTTTATTTGACAATCAGCCGTTGTGGCCGTATAATAATAGAACTGATGTGATCGTGTAACAAAGTGGATCCGGCCGCGCCTTTTCAGGCGGACTGTGCATCCGATCATAAGAAGCGGCGGCATTCCCAAAGTGTGCCTGCAACCCGATATGAAACGGCAAATGGGCCGTTTGTGCGGGGCACAGGGCCTTGCAGCCCGCTTCCCGGGCCGAAAACCTCTTGCATTTTCTTTTTCGGCTGCTTACAGACTACATACCGGCTGGCCCACCCCAAGCGCCTTGCCTTTTTTGCGGCACAAGCGCTTTTTTGGGCAGTCTTTTTATCTGTTTTTTTCAGCCGGGGGTAAGGTGTGCCTTTTTGCAAAAGGGCGTGCTGTGCCCTCCGGCGTGATGGGGCCGCAGGGGCGTTTTTCGCTGCGGCCCGTTTGGAGGAACTATGAGCGATATGGAAAAAAAGACCCCTGCTGCAGAGTCCGGCAGCACCAATAAAAAGCCCGCCCGCCGCTACTATGGCCGCAAACCCCGTCAGGGCCAGCGCCCCAAGGCGGCAAAGCCCGCAGCCAAGGCCGAGGCACAGCCCGAGCAGGGCGAAAAGCCCGCCCGCGCCCCCAAGCAGCCCAAAATGGCTGCCCGGGCGGCCCGTCAGCCTGCCGTTCGCGCCCAGCGCACACCGGCGGCTGCCAAGGCCAAGGCACCTGCCGAGAAAAAGCTGCCTGCCCAGCGCACCCCGCGCCCCCAGCGCGCCAGCCGCCCGGCACCGCACGAAAAGGGCGCCGAGCTGCACATTTATCCGCTGGGCGGTTTGGGCGAAGTGGGCAAAAACATCACCCTGTACGAGTGCAAGGGCGATATGCTGCTGGTGGACAGCGGCTCCATCTTCCCCGATGAGGATATGTACGGCATTGATCTGGTGATCCCCGATTTCACTTTTGTCAAGCAGAACCGTGAAAAGATCAAGGGCGTGATCATCACCCACGGCCACGAGGACCATATCGGCAGCCTGCCGTATCTTCTGCGCCAGTGCCCCATGCCGGTGTACGCCACACGCCTGACCATCGGCCTGATCAAAAACAAGCTGGATGAGCATGGCCTGCTGGCTTCTACCAAGCTGATCGAAATTCGCAGCAACGAAAAATTCCGCTTGGGCTGCTTTACCATTGAGCCCATTCATGTAAACCACTCCATTCCCGATGCCGTGGCCTTTGCCATCGACAGCCCGGCGGGCGTGGTGATCCAAACCGGCGACTTTAAGGTGGACTACACCCCGCTGGCAGGCGGTGTGACCGATCTGGATTCCTTTGCGCGCTACGGCGAAAAAGGCGTGCTGGCGCTGCTGAGCGATTCCACCAACGCCGAGCGCCCCGGCTTTACTGCCACCGAGCAAAAGGTGGCCGAGGGCGTGCGCAAGCTGTTTGTCAAGGCCGGCAAGCGCCGCATTATCATTGCCACCTTTGCCAGCAACCTGTACCGTGTGCAGCAGATCATTGATCTGGCGGTGGAAAGCGGCCGCAAGGTGGCCGTTTCGGGCCGCAGCATGGTGAACAATGTGGCCATGGCCATGGAGCTGGGCTATCTGCACGCCCCCGAAGGTGTGATGGTGGATATGGAGCAGCTGCGCAGCTATCCCCCTGAAAAGCTGGTGATCATCACCACCGGCAGCCAGGGTGAGCCGCTGAGCGCACTGAGCCGCATGGCCAGCGCCAGCCACCGCAACATCAAGGTGGGCCCCGGCGATTTTATCATCATTTCGGCCAACCCCATTCCGGGCAACGAAAAGATGGTCACGAAAGTGGTCAACGGCCTGCTCAAGCTGGGCGCGGAAGTGATCTACGAAAGCATGTACGATGTACACGTTTCGGGCCACGCCTGCCAGGAAGAACAAAAGCTGATCTTAACGCTCACGCACCCCAAGTGCTTTATTCCGGTGCACGGCGAATACAAGCAGCTCAAGCGCCATGCAGACACAGCGCTGTCGCTGGGCATCATTCCCAAAGAAAACATCCTCATTCCCGAAGCAGGCCAGGATATCTGCCTTTCCGAAGCCGGGCTGCGCCTGGGCGAAAATGTGCCCAGCGGCATGGTGCTGGTGGACGGCCTGGGCGTGGGCGATGTGGGCAATGTGGTGCTGCGTGACCGCCGCCATCTGAGCGAGGACGGTATCATCATCGTTACGGCTACCGTGGAAAACGGCACCGGCCGTGTGCTGGCCGGCCCCGACCTGATCTCGCGCGGATTTGTGTATGTAAAGGAAAGCGATGCGCTGATGGGCGGCGCACGCACCCTGATGGAAACCACCATGGATCGCAGCCTTGCCGAGGACGGGCTGGACTGGAACACGGTCAAGGGCCGTATGCGTGAGGCGCTTTCCAGCTATATCTACCGCAAAACCAAGCGCAGCCCCATGATCCTGCCCATTTTGATGGAAGTATAAATTGAATTATATATTGTTTAATAATAAAAATATCGTTCTCTCGCAAAAAAGGCTTTTGACTTTTGCGGACGGCAGGGCTATAATACGAAATGTGACCATCGCGTGAATCGTGTGAGGACGATTTCGTGCGCCTGTACGCAAAAGTGAATTTGAGGAGGAAAATTGTATGAAACGATCGATCAGCATTCTGCTGGCGCTGGCACTGGCTTCGAGCCTGACTGCCTGCGGCGGTGCGGCTTCGTCTTCGGCAGTCAGCGAAAGCGCTGCTGCCGGGGCAGCATCCAGCGAAGCGGCGGCTTCCAGCAGCGAAAGCACGGCATCCAGCAGCGAAAGCACGGCATCCAGCAGCGAAGCGGCGGCTGAGGCCAAGACGGCTGTGAGCAATTATTTTGAAGAGCACGGCGTGGAAGTACTGCCGACTGTGCCCAAGGGAGACCGGAAAGTGTATTACTGCACCTGGCAGAAAGACGATCCGGATATTTATACAGCGTGGGACAATGCTTCTGCGGAGTTCAGCCAGACGGTGGAGCCTTCTACCGAAATGGAAGGATACAAAAAGATCACGCTGACAACGGAAGTCATGATGATGATGGACTACACAGACCCGAGTATGCAGGGCGAGTGGCGCGTCAGCTGGACGAACGGCATATGTGACCTGTATACCGGGCGTGAACTGCCCAGCAAGACCACCATGGAAGGCATTGCGGACGGGTTTGATTACGAAGCAACGGTTACCTACGACGGCCAGGAATACCCTGTGTATTATGCGAAAAATGTTGAATGGATCAATGTTGGTTCGCCTATTGCCGATGCAACAGACAGCGGCCTGCGGCAGTGCATCCAGACCTACACATTCCTGGTTCCGGAAGAATACGACGGCCTTGTGTACATCCTGAGCCCGAAAGATACGCCTACGGACAACATTGACGAAGCAGCACAGGAAGAAGTTGACGAAAGCGAAACCTATGCGCTGGATGGCCTGGATGAAGAACAGCTGTCTCGCACAGTGTTCTTCCGCATTGGTCAGGAAGATTAAAATCAGACAGCAGAAGGGCATGGCCTTTCCGTGCAGCAAAATCCCCGCACTTTGGCATGCGGGGATTTTTTGCATTGCGCTGTTTTCGAACTGTATTTACCGCAAAACCGGGCGCAGCCCCATGATTCTGCCGATTCTGATGGAAGTATAAATTGAATTATATATCGTTTAATAATAAAAAAACATCGTTCTCTCGCAAAAAAGGCTGTTGACTTTTGCGGACGGCAGGGCTATAATACGAAATGTGACCATCGTGTGAATCGTGTGAGGACGATTTCGTGCGCCTGTACGCAAAAGTGAATTTGAGGAGGAAAATTGTATGAAACGATCGATCAGCATTCTGCTGGCGCTGGCACTGGCTTCGAGCCTGACCGCCTGCGGCGGTGCAGCTTCGTCTTCGGTGGGCAGCGAGAGCGCTGTTTCCGGGGCGGCATCCAGTGAAGCAGCGGCATCCAGCAGCGAAGAGGCATCTTCTGAAGCTACGGCCGAGGCCAAGGCAGCTGTGACAAACTATTTTGAAGAAAACGGCATTGAGGTGCAGCCGCTGCCCGATGGGCAGGTACCGATGGACTTTGTTACCTGGCTGGCAGATGATCCGTCTGTTTATACGGTGTGGGACACCGGCACGGTGAACGTTTTTTCCGTACTTTCCGCACCGGCGGAGGATCGGGAGGGCTACCAGAAGGTAACGCTGCAGCTGCAGGCGGTCATGCGCCTGAAAGGAGACGCAAGTCTGGACGGCGAATGGCGTATCAGCTGGCAGAACGGCGTGTATGACCTGTATACCGGCCGCCATTTTCCCAGCAAAAGCACCCAGGAAAATGTTGTGGATGGGTTTGAGTATGAAACCACGGTCACATATGATGGCCAGGAATACCCGGTGTACTATTCCAAAAACAGCAACTGGTCATACTCGGGCTGGAACGAGAATCCTATGACCCACGAACAGGAAAATAATGCGATCTGCCAGCAGACCTATACATTCCTTGTGCCGGATGGCTACGATGGCATTGTGTACGGCGTATTCCCTGCCACCACACCCAGTGAGGAAATTACCGGGGATGAGGAGATCGATGAGAGCGAGACCTATGCACTGGAAGACATGGAGGACATGGAAGCCGACAAGGTGACCTTCTTCCGTGTGAATCAGGAAGATTAAAGCCGGACGGCAGAAGGGCATGGCCTTTCCGCGATACGGCACAGAAGAATAAGCGGCGGGTATTACTTGCCTAAACAGAGCCGGATATGATATAATCATCTTTATGATGAAATATCATGCCCGGCTTTTTTTCGGTCCGGGACAATTTTATACAATAGAGGTGTGTTATTATGAAGGTCATTCTCAAGCAGGATGTGAAATCCATCGGCAAAAAAGACGAGATCCATGAGGTTTCGGACGGTTACGCCCGCAATTTTCTGTTCCCCCGCGGTCTGGCCTCGGAGGCTGATGCCACTGCGCTGAACATTGCAAAAACCAAAAACGAGGCCAAGGCCCATCATCAGGCCGAGGCTCTGGCTGCCGCCAAGGCTCTGGCTGCCCGCATTGAGGGCCAGACCGTTGAAGTCAGCGTAAAGGGCGGCGCTTCCGGCCGCACCTTCGGCAAGGTGACGGCCAAGGATGTGGCCGAGGTGCTTTCCGCCATGCTGGGGGAAACCATCGACAAGAAAAAGATCGATCTGGGCCGCGATATCAAGGAATTCGGCGTGTACGAAACCGTGATCAAGCTTTGCCCCGGCGTGAGCGCTAAGTTTAAAGTGAATGTGAAAGAGGCATAACCGTTTTGTCAGAAACCAAGCAGAGCAGGGGGGTGTGAGCAATGGCCCGGACAAATAGCCTTTCGTTGGAAAGCATGGGCGTAGATCTGCCCTATAATATGCAGGCCGAGCAATCGGTGCTGGGCGCGGCCATGCTCAAGCCCGATCTGGTATTGACCGACCTTATCACCCGCCTGCGGCCCGAAATGTTTTATTCGGCCCAAAACCGCGCGGTGTTTGAGGAAATGGGCAATCTGTTCACCGAGGGCGATCAGGGCATTGATCTGGTCACTTTGATGGATGCCGTGGGGCGCAGCGGTGCGTTTGACAGCGCCGATGATGCCAAGGTGTATCTTACCAGCCTGGCCGAAACCGTGCCGAGCATCAGCAACTACAAAGCCTATGCAGACATTGTAGAGGAAAAATACAAAACCCGCCTGCTGATGGAGGTGGCCCGCAAAATTTTAGAGCGGGGCACCGAAGGCCCGGATGCCGATCAGCTGCTGGAAAACGCCGAGCAGGAGATCTATGCCATCCGCACAGGGCAGGGGGCCAGCGCCACCAAGCAGCTGCGGGATGCCATTATTGAAACGCTGGGCAACCTGCAGCGGCTTTCCGGCCCGGATGCCGCCAAATATGCGGGCATCCCCACCGGCTTTCGCTATCTGGATGCCGTGCTCACCGGCCTTGGCCGCAGCGACCTGATCATTTTGGCAGCCCGCCCCGGTATGGGTAAAACCAGCTTTGCGCTGAACATTGCCACCAATGTGGCCAAGCAGCAAAAGGTGCCGGTGGCGGTGTTCAGCTTGGAAATGACCTGTGAACAGCTGGCCGACCGTATTCTTTCCAGCGAAGCGGGCGTGGACAGTCAGGCGTTCCGCACGGGCCGCCTTTCGGGCGAGGACTGGCGGGATCTGGCACACGCCAGCGATGTGCTGTGCGATGCACCGATTTTTATCGACGATAGCTCCGGCCTTTCGGTGGCGGAAATGAAAGCCAAGATCCGCCAGCTGAATCAGGACCCCAAGCGGGATAAGATCGGCCTGGTGGTGGTGGACTATCTGCAGCTGATGACCACCGGCAAGCGCACCGAAAACCGCGTGCAGGAGATCAGCGAGATCACCCGTAACCTGAAGATCACGGCCAAAGAGCTGAATGTGCCCATCATCGTGCTTTCACAGCTTTCCCGTTCGGTGGAAAAAAACGGCAGCAGCAGCCGCCGCCCCCAGCTGAGCGACCTGCGTGATTCCGGTTCGATCGAACAGGATGCCGATGCCGTGTTGTTTTTGTATCGTGAGGCCTATTACAACCGCCAGAACAGCGAGGACAATCAGGCCGATGAAAATGTGGCCGAATGCATCGTGGCCAAAAACCGCCACGGCGAAACCGCCACGGTGCAGCTGGGTTGGGACGGCGCGCACACACGCTTCCTGGATGTGGATCTGAGCCATGCAAACGACCGTTGAAGCAGCCGCACAGGCGGTACAGCATTTTGAAGAAACCGCGCTGGCATTTGCCGTACGCGAGGGGCTTTTTGCGCCCGATATCAGGGTCATTGCGGCCTGCTCCGGCGGGGCAGACAGCATGGCCCTGCTGCTGTTTCTGCTGCGGCAAAAAGCCCGGCTGGGCATTCGGCTGGAGGTGTGCCATGTCAACCATGGCCTGCGCGGCGAATCGGCAAACCGTGACGAAGCCTTTGTGGCGGATTTCTGCCGCGCACACGGCCTTTGCCTGCATCGCTTTTCCCCCAAGGCCCCGCCGCCGCAAAACGCAGGCGAGGATTGGGCCCGCAGGCTGCGCTACGGCTTTTTTGCATCTCTTTTGCAGCAGCCGCACACGGTGATCGCCACCGCGCACACCCTCACAGATCAGGCGGAAACCCTGCTGTTTCGCGCAGCGCGGGGCACAGGCATACACGGCCTTGCGGGCATTCCCGCAAAACGCCCCGGATTTTGCCGCCCGCTGCTGTGCCTTTCCCGGGGAGAAACCGAAGCCTATTGCCGCGCTTTGGGGCAGGCATGGGTGACGGATGAAACCAATCTGACCGATGCCTATGCCCGCAACCGCCTGCGCCGCCATGTGCTGCCGGTGTTGAAGGGGGTAAACCCCAAGGCCGAGCAGGCGCTGGGGCGGCTGGCGCAGCAAAGCAGCCGGGTGGATGCCTATCTGGCCCGCCGCGCCCAAAGCCTTTTGCAGAGCGCCGAGGCAGAAAACCATGCATGGCAGTTGGCGGTGCTGCAAAAAGCCGACCCGGTAGAGCTGGAATGGGCGCTGCACGCACTGGCTGCGCACCAGCGTGACCCTGACCAAAAAACCGTGCAGCGGCTCTGGCAGCTGGTGCAGCAGGGCAGCGGCAGTGTGCAGCTTACCGAAAAGGCTGTTTTTACAGCAAAAAACGGATGCCTGCGCCTGCAGGTTTTTGCGCCGCCGCCCGCCCCGCCCCTGCCGCCGCAGCCGCTTTTGCCCGGCGAATACAGCCTGCCGGGGGGCTATGAACTGCGCATTCAGGTTATTCCGGTGGAAAATTTGAAAAATACAGCCAATATTCACAAAAAAGACTTAAATTGGCTTGCGGATTATGATAAAATACTTTCCGGTACTTTTTTGCGCACCCGAAAACCGGGCGACAGCTTTTGCCCGGCGCGCAGAGGGCAGACCAAGAGCTTGAAAAAACTGTATAACGAACTGGGGCTTTCGGCGCAGCAGCGCTGTCAGCTGCCCCTGCTGGCGGCACAGAATACGGTGCTTTGGCTGTGGGGGCAGGGCTTTGCCGCAGGGCTTTTGCCCACCGAAGAAACCAAGCGCATACTTTTACTCACAGAATATCACAATAAAGGAGAACATTATGAAAGCAATGGATGAGGATATCCTGCAGGTACTGGTGACCGAGGAACAGCTGAAGGCCAAAGTGCAGCAGCTTGGTGAGCAGATCAGCCGCGACTATGAGGGCAAGGATCTGCTGCTGGTGTCAATCTTGAAGGGCAGCGTGGTGTTTATGGCCGATATCATGCGCGCCATCAAAATTCCCAATGCCATCGATTTTATGGTGGTCAGCAGCTACGGCGGCGCCAACACCACCACCACCGGCCTTGTAAAGATCATCAAGGATCTGGACAGCGACCTTTCCGGCAAGGATGTGCTGATCGTAGAGGATATTCTGGATACCGGCGTTACGCTTTCCAAGCTGGTGCCCATGCTGAAAATGCGCCGCCCCAACAGCGTAAAGATCTGCGCCATTCTGGATAAGCCCGAGCGCCGCAAGGCTGATATCCATGCCGATTATCTGGGCTTCCAGGTGCCCGATGAATTTGTGGTGGGCTATGGCCTTGACTACGATGAAAAATACCGCAATCTGCCCTATGTGGGTGTGCTGAAGCCCGAAGTGTACAGCAAATAATTCCCCGGCGGGCATTTGTAAAATCGTTTTTTTAGAACAGGAGTTGATTTTTTGCAGCGCAAACCTCGATTTAACGGTGTACTGCTCGCCCTTGTGCTGGTGGCGGTTCTGGTAGTGGTCACCGCGTTCACCTCGGGCCTTTCCGGTGAAACCAACAGCATGAGCTACTCGAAGGTAGTCAGCTATTTTGAAAACCAGCAGGTCACTGCTTTTAACTTGGATCTTAACAACAGCACCATCGAGCTGTGCCTGAAAGAAGGCAAGGTGGAGCTGCCCAAGGAAAGCAAGCCCCTGAACGAAACCGTTTCCAGCTTTTCGGATTCCGAAACCGCGGGCCTTCTGGGCCTGGGCGGCAGCGAACAGGTGCTGGAGCCCAACGGCGGCAGCTATGTGGTAAAATACAAACTGCCGTACATCTATTATTTCCTGGATGATATGCGCCAGTATATCGATGCCTACAACGAGGCCAACCCCGATGCCCCCATGGTGTACGATATGCAGGCCGTGCGCAACAGCATCCCCTGGATGGAGATCATGATGTATGTGGTCATTCTGGGCAGCATGGGCTTTGTGTTCTTCTCCATGTATCGCGGCGGCGCCGGTGGCGGCGGCGTGATGAATGTGGGCCGCGCCAAGGTGAAAGACCAGCAGGAGGGCCAGCGCAAGGCCACCTTTGCCGATGTGGCAGGCGCTGACGAAGAAAAAGCCGAGCTGGAAGAAGTGGTGCAGTTTTTGCGCAATCCCGGCCAGTTCAACAGCCTGGGCGCGCGCATTCCCCACGGCGTTTTGCTGGTGGGCCCTCCGGGCACCGGTAAAACCCTGCTGGCCCGTGCCTGTGCAGGCGAGGCCGGTGTGCCGTTCTATTCCATTTCCGGCTCTGACTTTGTGGAAATGTATGTAGGCGTGGGCGCAAGCCGCGTGCGCGACCTGTTTGAAAAAGCCAAAAAGAGCATGCCCAGCATTATCTTTATCGACGAGATCGATGCTGTGGGCCGCCAGCGCGGTGCGGGCCTTGGCGGCGGCCATGACGAACGCGAGCAGACCCTGAACCAGCTGCTGGTGGAAATGGACGGCTTTGACGCCAACGAAGGCGTGATCGTAATGGCGGCCACCAACCGTGCCGACATTCTGGATAAGGCACTTCTGCGCCCGGGCCGTTTTGACCGCCAGATCTATGTGGGCCTGCCCGATGTGAAGGGCCGTGAAGAAATTCTGAAGGTACACACCCGCAACAAGCCTCTGGGCCCGGATGTGGATCTGCGCACCATTGCCCAAACCACCGCCGGTTTTGCAGGCGCTGATCTGGAAAACCTTGTCAACGAGGCTGCGCTGCTGGCTGCCCGTGTGGGCAAAAAGGCCATCACCCGCAAAGAGATCGAGGAAGCCAGCATCAAGGTGGTGGCAGGCCCCGAGAAAAAGAGCCATGTGGTCACCGAAAAGGAAAAGCGCCTCACGGCCTATCACGAGGGCGGCCACGCCATCACGGGCTATTTCTGCCCCACGCACGATCCTGTGCATCAGATCAGCATTATTCCCCGCGGTCAGGCCGGCGGCTATACCATGTATCTGCCGGATAAGGACCCCAGCTATGTCACCAAGGGCGCTATGCAGGAAAACATCATCTGCCTGCTGGGCGGCCGTGTGGCCGAGCAGCTGATCCTGGACGATATTTCCACCGGCGCTTCCAACGATCTGGAGCGCGCCACCCAAACGGCCCGGGCTATGGTAACGCGCTACGGCTTCTCGGACCGTCTGGGCCCCGTGGTGTACGGCACCGACCAGAACCAGACCTTCCTGGGCCGTGATCTGGGCCAGGGCCGCGGCTACAGCGAGGAAGTGGCCAGCGAGATCGACCACGAGATCCGCGATATCGTGGACGAAGCCTACGAGGCTGCCCGCCGCATTTTGAGCGAGCATCTGCCCGAGCTGCACAAGCTGGCTGCCGCGTTGATCCAGCGTGAAAAGCTGAGCGGCGAGGAATTCCGCACCATCATGGAGGGCGGTGAACTGCCCCCGCTGGAAGCCGATGCCCCCGCAGCCCCTGCCGAAACCAATGCACCGGCTGAAAATATCGAGGAAACAGCCGAAGCAGCCGAGAGCGCAGAGAATGCCGAGGCAGCCGAAAGCGCTGAAACGGCGGAAAGCGCCGAAGCAGCCGAGAGTGTGCAGCCCGGCGAAACCGAGCCTGCCTCCACAGACGACGAGCCCAAGGGCGAATAAGCTGCGCACCGCCAAAGGAGCGATAGTATGGAACAAAATTTTGATCTGTTGGCACAGTCGCGTGCCAACTACTATACCCAGGGCAGCCCCGTGCAGTTTGTGCGTGTTGAGCTGCTGAAAGGCGAAGAAACCGGAGAAGTGGCTGTTTGCCTCACCTTTAAAAATGTTTCCAGCGAAACCATTACGGGTCTGGTGGTAAAGTACAAGTGCAAAAACCGCCAGGGCCAGGTGATCTGCGAGGACCAGTATTACTACGAAAACATCAGCGCCGGGCAGGGCGATCTGTTTGGCATGGACGATGCCGTGTATGTCAGCAACGAGCCTGTGGGCAGTGTGGATGTGGAGCTGGACCAAATGTTTTTGCAAAGCGGCAAGGCCGTGGCGCTGGGCGAGTATAAGCGCCTGCGCCTGCCTGCCCCGCGTGAGCTGCCTGCCCCTCTGGCTAAGCAGCTGTGCGAAAGCACCGGGCGCGAGGATATGAAATATATCCCCCAGGTGATCGAGCAGGGCTGGTATTGCGCCTGCGGCGCGTTCCACCCCAAAGAGGAAAACACCGTGTATTGCAGCGAGTGCGGATGTGACCGTATCCTGCTGCAGAACACGCTTTCCGGAATGCTGCAGAAGGCCCGGGAAGAACAGGCTGCCGCCAAGGCGCAGCCGGACGAAGCCGACGGCACCCGTGTGATCGACCAGGCTGCCCCTGCCATGACCGATCAGGAGCGTTTTGCGGCGGCCTATCACAGCCGCAACGCTGCCCCGCTGGACGAGGAAGAGGAAGAAGAGGACGATAACACCCGTGTGTACGGCAAAAACAGTGCCGCCGCCCCCTCTGCCCCCGAGCCCGAGCAGGACTATGAGCCGGAGGAAGAACCCGAGGAAAACGAGGGCATTGCCCTCGACGATGTGCTGGCCGCCAATGTGATCCGCTGGGCACCGCCCATCACCGTGATCCTGTGTGCGCTGGTCATTGCCGCAACGGTGGTATATCATCTCGTAGTACAATAAGAAAATAACAGCTGCCCCGCGCGGGTGGCTGTTATTTTTTGGGCGCGTGCAGGAAATACTTTTGCGGAAAGGTGCCTAAAACCGCGCGCCTTGACATTTTAAATATTTGTAGAGTAGAATATTCTATGTGCCCGCCGGCTTGGCCGGGCAGCGGAACCGGGGCCGTTATCCCCGGCAGTTCGGAGGAAATTATGCCCAAAAAAGAGGAATACGGCAACGAAAGTATTACCAGCCTGAAGGGTGCCGACCGCGTTCGCAAGCGCCCGGGCGTTATTTTTGGCTCAGACGGTGTGGACGGCTGCGCCCATTCGATTTTTGAGATCCTTTCCAACTCCATCGATGAAGCCCGTGAGGGCCACGGCGATAAGATCATTCTGACCCGCTATAAAGACGGCAGCGTGCAGGTGGAGGACTTTGGCCGCGGTATGCCCGTGGATTACAATAAGGGCGAAGAGCGCTATAACTGGGAGCTGCTGTTCTGCGAAATGTATGCAGGCGGCAAGTACGGTGAGGACGAAAACAACTATGAATTCAGCCTGGGCCTGAACGGCTTGGGCCTTTGCGCCACGCAGTATGCCAGCGAGTGGATGACAGCGGATATCTACCGTGACGGCTATCACTACCACTTGGATTTCCGCAAGGGCGAAAATGTCGGCGGGCTGCAGAAAGAGCCCTTCAAGGGCCGCCGCACCGGCAGCATTATCCGCTGGAAGCCGGACACCGAGGTGTTTACCGACATCCATGTGCCGCTGGAATACTACCGCGAAACCATGAAGCGGCAGGCTGTGGTGAACGCCGGGCTCAGCCTGGTGCTGCGCGATGAGAGCGGCAGCGAAAAAACCGAGGAGACCTTCTGCTACCAAAACGGCATTGTGGATTATGTGGAGGAGATCGCCGGGCTGGATGCCATCACACCTGTGCGCTTTATTGAAAGCAGTGCCACCGGCCGCGACCGTGAGGACCAGCCGGATTACAAGGTGAAAATGAGCGCCGCCTTCTGCTTTTCAAACACGGCCCAAAGATTGGAGTACTACCACAACTCCAGCTGGCTGGAGCATGGCGGCAGCCCCGACCGTGCGGTGCGCACGGCGTTTGTGAACCAGATCGATGCGTATCTGAAAAACAAAAATATCTATAAAAAGAACGAAAGCAAAATCACATTTCAGGATGTGCAGGACTGCCTGATCTATGTGTCCAACAGCTTTTCCACCCGCACCAGCTACGAAAACCAGACCAAAAAGGCCATCACCAACAAGTTTGTGGCACAGGCCATGACCGAGTTTTTAAAGCATCAGCTGGAAGTGTATTTCATCGAAAAGCCGGATGAAGCGGAAAAGATCTGCCGTCAGGTGCTGGTGAACAAGCAGAGCCGTGAAAACGCCGAAAAAACCAGACAAACCGTTAAAAAGGCACTTTCTGTGCAAATGGATATGGCCAATCGCGTGGCCAAATTCAAGGATTGCCGCACCCGCGATGCCTCGCGCCGTGAGCTGTATATCGTGGAGGGCGACTCGGCAATGGGCGCTGTGATGCAAAGCCGTGACGGTGATTTTCAGGCGGCCATGCCCATTCGCGGCAAGATCCTCAACTGCCTGAAAGCGGATTACGAGCGCATTTTTAAAAGCGACATCATCACGGATCTGATCCGTGTGATGGGCTGCGGCGTGGAGCTGGGCGGCAAGCACAACAAGCAGCTGGCTACTTTTAATCTGGACAACCTGCGCTTCAACAAGGTGGTCATCTGTACCGATGCCGATGTAGACGGCTACCAGATCCGCACACTGGTGCTCACCATGCTTTACCGCCTTACCCCCACCCTGATCGAAAAGGGCTATGTGTATATCGCGGAATCGCCGCTGTATGAGATCAGCACCAAGGATAAAACCTATTTTGCCTATACCGAGCAGGAAAAGGCAGAATTCCTGCGCGAGATCGGTGATAAAAAATACACGATCCAGCGAAGCAAGGGCTTGGGCGAAAACGACCCCGAAATGATGTGGCTCACCACCATGAACCCGGCCAGCCGCCGCCTGATCCGCGTGATGCCCGAGGAAGCCGCCCGCACCGCCGAGGTGTTCGATCTGCTTCTGGGGGATAATCTGGCAGGCCGTAAAGAGCACATTGCCCAGCATGGCGCAGAATATCTGGACGATCTGGATCTTTCGTGAGATAGGAGGTTAAGGTTCAAAAATGGCTAAAAAGAAAACTCCCAAACGCACCGCTGCCCGCCCCCAGCTGGGCGAAACGGTGCAGATCCACGATGCCGGTCTGGTGCAGGAAACGCCCATCACCAACACGCTGGAAACCAACTATATGCCCTATGCCATGTCGGTGATCGTGTCGCGCGCGCTGCCGGATATCGACGGCTTCAAGCCTGCCCACCGCAAGCTTTTGTACACCATGTACACCATGAAGCTGCTGGGCGGCCTGCGCACCAAAAGCGCCAACATTGTGGGCAGCACCATGCATTTGAATCCCCATGGCGATGCTGCAATTTACGATACCATGGTTCGCATGGGCCGCGGCAACGAAAGCCTGCTGGTGCCGTTTGTGGATTCCAAGGGCAACTTCGGCAAGGCCTACAGCCGCGATATGGCCTATGCAGCCGCCCGTTACACCGAGGCTCGTCTGGAGCCCGTGTGTGAGGAGCTGTTCCGGGATATTGATAAAGAAACCGTAGACTTTGTGCCCAACTACGACAATACCACCACCGAGCCGTGCCTGCTGCCGGTCACATTCCCCACGATTTTGGCCAACAACACGCTGGGCATTGCCGTGGGCATGGCCAGCAACATCTGCTCGTTCAACCTCAGCGAGCTGTGCGCCGCCACGGTGGCACTGCTCAAGGACCCCGAGGCCGACATTGCGGCCATTATGCCCGCCCCGGATTTTGTGGGCGGCGGCAATATCCTGTACGATGCCGCCGAAATGGCCAGCATTTACAAAACCGGCCGCGGCAGCGTGCGTGTGCGCGGCACATGGGTGTATAACAAAGAAGAAAACATGGTGGAGGTGAACCACATTCCCCCCACCACCACGCTGGAAGCCATCATTGATAAGGTGAGCGATCTTACCCGCGAGGGCAAGATCAAGGAGATCAGCGACATCCGCGATGAAACCGACCTGAACGGCTTAAAGCTCACGCTGGATTTAAAGCGCGGGCAGGACCCGGAAAAGGTGATGGCCAAGCTGTGCCGCCTTACCCCGCTGGAGGACAGCTTTTCCTGCAACTTCAATATGCTGGTGGGCGGCCAGCCGCGTGTTTTGGGCGTGCGCGAGATCCTTACAGAGTGGATCGCCTTCCGCATGGAATGTGTGCGCCGCCGCGCCTATCACGATTTGCACACCAAGGAAAAGCGCCTGCATCTTTTGAAGGGCCTTGAGGCCATTTTGCTGGACATTGACAAGGCGGTGCGCATTGTGCGCGAAACCGCCGAGGAAAGCGAAGTGGTGCCCAATCTGATGATCGGCTTCGGCATTGACGAAGTGCAGGCCGACTATGTGGCCGAGATCAAGCTGCGGCACCTGAACCGTGAGTATATCGTAAAGCGCACGCAGGAGATCGATCAGCTGGAAGCAGATATTGCCGACCTTAACGAGATCGTGGGCAGCAACGCCCGCATTCGCAGGATCATGACGGCCGAGCTGAACGATGTGGCCAAAAAATACGGCCAGCCCCGCCGGTGCGAAATCCTGTACGAGGTGCCCGGCAGCGAGGAGATCGCCGAGGAAGAGCAGATCCCGGACTATCCGGTAACGCTGTTCTTCACGCGGGAAAGCTATTTCAAAAAGGTGACCGAAAAGAGCCTGCGCAACAGCGGCGAGCACAAGCTGAAGGAAGGCGACGAGATAATCTTCCGCAAGGACACGCACAACGCGGTGGAGCTGCTGGTGTTTACCGACCGGCATCAGGTTTATAAGTGCCGTGCAGCCGACTTCCCGGACGGCAAGGTGAGCCAGATGGGCGAGTATCTGCCCACTGCCCTTGGCATGGACGAGGAGGAAAAGCCGATTTTCCTGGCGGTTTTGGAAAACGGCTACAAGGGCTGGTTCCTGTTCTGCTTTGCCAACGGCAAGTGTGCCAAAATTCCGGCCGAAAGCTACGCCACCAAGCAGAACCGCCGCAAGCTGATCAAGGCCTACAGCGACAAAGAGGCGCTGGCGGATATGCTGTATCTGCCCGAGGAAACCGAGATCGCCATTCGCACCAGCGCGGGTCGTTTGCTGCTGGTGGGCACCGCACAGATCGCAGCCAAAACCACCAAGGACAGCGCCGGTGTGGCGGTGATCACACTGAAAAAGAACCAGCACATCAGCGAGCTTACGCTGGCGGAAAAGCTGGAGCTGGCCGATCCTCACCGCTATCGTGTGCGCAGCCTGCCCGCTGCGGGCGCTATTTTGCGGCAGGAGGATTCCACCGAGCAGATGTCGCTGCTGTAAAAGCCGGGCGGCAGTGCTTTTTGCAAGAATTTTCTTGCAATCCGTGTATCGGTATGATATTATGATATATACACGAATTGCTAAATTAGGAGACTTTGCTATATGAATGCTATCGAGATCATTTTTGCTGTGGTTCTGATTCTGGTTTGCGCAGTGATCATTGCCTTCACCCTGATGCAGGAGCCTAAGGGCCGCGGCCTTTCCGGCGCAATCACCGGTGATGCAAGCAGCATGATCGGTGCCGGTCGTGCCCGCTCCAACGATGTGAAGCTCGCCAATGTGACCCGCGTTTGCGGTGTGATCTTTATGATCGTGGCACTGGTGGCCTGCATTGTGAGCGCTCACATGGGCTAAGACTGAAAATATGCAAAAAGGGCAGGCGGTTCGCGTTTTTGGCGGGCCGCCTGTTTTTTGTGTAAAAAACAGGAATAATAAAAATCAATACAAAGAAAAACAGAGGGGAATAGAATATGTCCATCAAAGGTAAGGTGCTGCGGGAGCTGGAAAGCCATCCCTGCCGCATGGGAGAGCTCACGCGGAAGCTGGGCAACAACAAAAAGGTGCAGGCTGCCCTGCGTGAGCTGCGAAGCCAGGGCATCGTGCAGGAAAAAGCCGGGCTGTATGCCCTGAAAAAAGAGCAAAAGCCCGAGGGCGAGCCCTGTGTGCTGGTAAAGCTGGCCGAAACCTTCGGCTTTGCCAAGCGGGATGACGGCAAGGGCGATATTTTTGTGCCGGGCCGCAGCCTGAAGGGGGCTATGCCCGGCGATAAAATTCTGGTAAAGCTGTTTGAGCGCCCGCGTGTGCCCGGCAGCATGGAAGGCGAGGTGACCGCCATCACCGAGCCGGAAAACCGGCTGGTGGGCACGCTGATCCAGCTGCCCGGCGGGCGGCTGTTCCTTTCGCCGGACCGCTGCCCCGAGGTGCTTATTGCGCTGCGCCGGGGCGGCGCGGGCGGTGCCCGGGTGGGCGATAAGGTGGCGGCGGCCCTCACCCATCGCGGCGAGCGCCACAGCGACCATCAGGCCGCGGTGACTCTGCGCTTCGGCAGCGCCGAAAGCGCGCGCCAGTGCGCCCGGGCTATTCTGTTTTCGCATGAGGTAGACCCGGTGTTCCCCGACGATGTGCAAAACGAAGCCGCCGCCATTCCCACGGGCATTCCCGAAAGCGAGCAGGCGCACCGGCTGGATCTGCGAAGCGAGCCCATCTTTACCATCGACTCGGCCGAAACCAAGGATATCGACGATGCCATCAGCATCAAGGCCACCGAAACCGGCTTTGAACTGGGCGTACACATTGCGGATGTAAGCTATTATGTGCGCCCGGGCACCCGCCTGAACGAAGAAGCCTTTGCCCGCGCCACCAGCGTGTATTATGCCAGCAGCGTGGCACCCATGCTGCCCAAAGAGCTTTCCAACGGTGTGTGCAGCCTGAACGAAGGCGAAGACAGACTGGCGTTTTCCTGCCTGATGCAGCTGGATGCGCAGGGGCGTGTGCAAAGCTATCGCTTTGCCAAAACGCTGATCCGCAGCCGGGTGAAGGGCGTGTATAAAGAGATCAACGCGCTGCTGGCAGGCACTGCCGAGGAATGCGTGGCACAGCGCTACCGTGAGGTGTCCGGCGAATTTGCGGCCATGAAGCAGCTGTATCGCAAGCGTGTGGCGCAGCGCAAGGCGCGCAGTGCCATGGAGCTGGAAACCAAAGAGGGCAAGCTGATCCTGAACGACGCCGGGGTGTGCGTGGGCGTGGAATGCCGCGAGCGCGGTGTTTCGGAGTGCATGATCGAAGAATTCATGCTGCTGGCCAACGAGTGCGCCGCCCATCTGGGCCGCACCGAAAAGCTGCCGTTTGTGTATCGTGTGCATGAGCAGCCGGACCCGGACAAGGTGAACACGCTGGTGCAAATGCTGGCGGCCTGCGGCATTGCGGCCAAATTTAAAAAGGCAGTGCCCACCCAGCGTGAGCTGGGCCAGATTCTGGACGAAGTGCGCGGCACCAAGCTGGAAATGGCGGTGAACACCGCCGTGCTGCGCAGTATGCAGAAGGCGGATTACCAGCCCGAGCCCAAGGGCCATTTCGGCCTGGCGCTTGAGGATTACGCCCACTTTACCAGCCCCATCCGCCGCTATCCGGATCTTTCGATCCACCGCATTATGAGCGACTGGCTGGCAGGCGTGCACGGCGAGGAGCTGCGCCGCCGCTATGAAAAGTTTGCGCAGGATGCCAGCCGCCAAAGCAGCGAGCGCGAGCTGAACGCCATGCAGACCGAGCGTGAGGCCGAGGACTGCTATAAGGCCGAATATATGCGCGCCCACCTTGGCGAAAGCTTTGAGGGCCGCGTGAGCGGCGTTACCGCCAAGGGCCTGTTTGTGATGCTGGAAAACACGGTGGAGGGCTTTTTGCCTGCCCGCCTTTTGTGCCGCGGCGAGCCCGTGCTGAGCGAGGGCGTGCGCCTGAGCGATGCACTGAGCGGCAAAACATGGATGCTGGGCGACGCTGTGCAGGTCACGGTGGCCAAGGCCGATGTGCCCGGCGGAAAAATCGATTTTGCCCCGGCGGAAAGCTGCTAAAATGCTCCCCTTTCGCATAAGCTGGTAAAAAGCAATGCAGAAGGGGAGCTTTGCGTATGCGCAAACAAAAAACAGGCTTCTGGAAAACCAAAAGCGATACGGAAAAAGCGCGCTACTGCCCGGATCTGGAAGAGCAGCTGCGCGAATGCATGGCCCAGATGCGGCAAAATAAAATGCTGTTCGATCTGGAAACAGAGCCCGAGCTTGTGGAGCAGCGCATCTACGAGGGGCGGGCCCTGCAGTGCCGCTATGAATACTTAATGCGCCGCGCGCGGGCCGTGGGCCTGCGCACCATTCTGTGAGCGGGGCATGGTGGGCGGCCGCCGGGGCCAGCCTTTGGTGTGTAAGCCGGGCGGCTGCCGGGCAAAAGCACCCGGTCAAAGCGCTTTTGGCCAACGCCGTGCTGGGCGTGGCGGCGCTGGGGGCTGTGGAGCTGGCGGCAGAGTACACCGCCGTAAGCCTGCCGCTCAACTGGTTTACGGCCTTTGTAAGCGTGGTGCTGGGCGCACCGGGGGTGATTTTGCTGCTGCTGCTCCGGCTGTGGATATAAAGGCGGCATCACCCGTAAAACAAAAAAAGCTGCGCAGGAAATTTGCGTTTCCTGCGCAGCTTTTGCTTTTGATAAAAAGGAAAACGACCGGACCGTAAGCCGGGTTCTGTATTAAACGACGATCTATCTTGGCCATGCGTTGCCGCAGGGCTCACGCCATCTCCGGGACGGTGCGGAGCTTCCACATAATGTCCCATACGGATGTTGCTTCTGGTAGGGTTTACAGAGCCGCAATGTCTCCACTGCGCTGGTGAGCTCTTACCTCGCCTTTCCATCCTTACCCGGTAAAAACCGGGCGGTTTATTTCTGTTGCACTCTCCCTGGGGTCACCCCCGGCTGCCGTTAGCAGTTACCATGCTCCTGTGAAGCCCGGACTTTCCTCAGGCCAAAGGTCTCCCTTTGGTCCCGCCGCCGTATGTTCCACTCGTTTTCCGGTTGGTATCATAGCACAAATTCCGCCTTTTTGCAAGGCGAAAACCCGAAAGATTTGCAAAAAAGGCAAAAATGAGGTATAATATACGGGCTGTTCCAGCGCAAAGCGATGCAAAAAGCAGCAATTTTTGCTGAATTTGGCTTTCCGGTGCAGCTTTTTACGAAAAAATACACTCTGCTTTGGGCAAAAAAGGGGGCGCTTTGCATGGAACTGTCCTATCAGGCAGCCCCTGGGGATGCCGGAAAACCGCTTTCGCTGTTTCTGCGCGAGCAGGGCATTTCGGCAGGCTTTATCAAAAGCGTAAAATACGGCGCGGGCTTTTTAGTGAACGGTGTGCCCGTACACACCAACCATCGCCTGCAGCCGGGGCAGACCGTGCGCTTTGCCCTGCCGCCCGAGCAGCCCACCACCGTGCAGCCCCAAGCCGATATACCGCTGCACATTGTGTACGAAGATGATTTTGTGCTGGCGCTCAACAAGCCTGCCGGCATAGCGGTTCACCCTACGCTCAATTATCCGGGCGGCACACTGGCCAACGCCTGGATGGCCGAGCTGCAGTGCCGGAACGAAACCGGCGTGTTTCGCCCGGTGAACCGCATTGATAAAGATACCAGCGGCCTTGTACTGTGCGCCAAAAATTCCTTTGCCGTGCCCATGCTGGCCGAAACTGCCGAAAAGCGCTATTATGCGCTGGTGCAGGGGCAGCTGCCCCTGGGCCGGGGGCAGATCGATGCCCCCATCGGCCGCCGGGGCGACAGCATCATTGGCCGGTGCGTGTGCGAAAACGGCAAGCCCAGCTGCACCGAATATACGGTGCTGGCCGTGGGGGCCGGGCACAGCCTGGTGCGCTGCCGCCCCATCACCGGGCGCACCCACCAGATCCGCGTGCATTTTTCCTATCTGGGCCACCCGCTGGCGGGGGATGATCTGTATGGCGGCAGCCGGCAGCACATTGCCCGGCAGGCGCTGCACTGCGGCCGCGTGGAGTTTGTGCATCCCGTAAGCCGGGCGGCCATGCGGCTGGAATGCCCCTTGCCGCCGGACTTCTGCCGTTTATTGGCAGAAATGGAAGTAAATGCCACAACCGTGGAACATTTGTGAATTCTGAGGCCGGGCGGTTGCCCGGAAAAAACCAATGCGATATAATAAAAAGGATAGATAAGGAGGGCAGATTGTGGCCAAAGAAAATAAAAATGGCGGAATCGCATTAAAAGAACGCTCTGCCCCTCAAAATAAAACGCCCCAAACCGCCCGCCCCGGTGCCTGGTGGGATCAGCTGGTATGCCGGTGGACGGTGTGGCGTTGGAAGCAGAGCATAAAAGCTGAAAAACGCAGCAAAAAGTTCTGGCGCAAGGCTATGTCGATCTCGGCAGTGGCCGAATTCGGCGAATTTACATACATGATGGGCTTCTGGGCCGAGTATGTATTGCTGCTGACAGGGCGCGGGCTGCGTCGGGCAGCCCGGCTGCTGGCACACGAGTGCGGCAAAATTTACACCATGCGCATTTTGCCGGTGCTGCGGCTGGTATATGATATTTTTGCAGATGTGTTTGCCCCCATTGCGGAATGCGTGGTGGGCATACGGCATGTTCGCGCAGCACGCAGGCAGGCAGCCGAAAATCACCAAAAGCTGGAGCCTGCCTATTTTTTGCAGGGCATGGCCCGCTATGCGGCGGTGCTTGCGCGGGGCGCAGCGTGCCTTTTGCCCTTTGCAGCGGCAGCCGTGTTTGCCGTTACCGTAAAAACCACCCTCAGCCAGAACTATGTGCTGGCCGTGCAGGTGAACGGCGATACTGTGGGCTATGTGGCCAGCGAGCAGGTGTTTGACGATGCCCGCACCAACCTGAACGAGCGTATTGAACGCGCCCGCGAGGGCATGAATTTGGGCGATGCCGAAAACGCAGAGCAAAAGCAGTTTGAGATCAACCCCACCTTTATGCTGCGGGTATCCAAAGAAGAAGTGCTGGACGTAAAGGAAATGGCCGACGCCATTCTGCGCGCCAGCAGTGACCAGATCCAGGAAGCCACGGCCTTGTATGTGGATGGCCATCTGCGCGCCATCACCACGCAGGGCGATGATCTGCGCCGCTTTTTGGAGGATTTCAAAGCGCCGTATGAAGACCCGGACGATCCGGATATGCGCGTGGAATTCGTGAAGAACATCGAGCTGGTGGACGGTGTGTATTTCACCGATTCCATCATGGACTATGCCGACATTGTAAATATGCTCAACGGCAAAGAGCAGGAAGAAAAGGTCTATGTGGTGCAGGCGGGCGATACCCCGTGGATGATCGCAGCCGCCAACGATCTTACGCTGAACGAGCTGTATGAGCTGAACCCCGAAATGACCAGCAAGAGCTACCAGATGTATGTTGGCGACGAGCTGGTGGTGGCACAGGAAATGGATTTCCTGCAGGTAAAACAGGTGGCTACCCGCACCTGGCAGGAGGAAATCGCCTACGATACCAAAACCACCAATTCGGAGGAATACGACTGGGGCGTGACCAAAACCATCACAGCCGGTCAGAACGGCCTGAAGGAGATCACGGCGGATATCACCTATATCAACGGCGTAAAGGTGAGCACCGAGGTGCTGAACGAAACCGTTCTGGTGGAGCCTGTTACCGAGGAAGTCATCAAGGGCACCCACCTCAAGAGCGGCATGGTGGCGCAGTACGGCACAGGCAACTTTATCTGGCCGGTGCCCAACTACAAGTATGTGAGCCGCTGGATGAGCAGCGGCCACAAAGGCGCCGATATCTGTGCTGCCTACGGCACACCCATTATTGCCTGCGATGCGGGCGTGGTGGTTACAAGCGGGTGGCATTACAGCTACGGCAACTATGTGATCATCAACCACGGCAACGGCTATCGAACCCTGTATGCGCACATGGCATACTCGCCGTCGGTATCGGTGGGCCAGTCGGTAAGCCAGGGCCAGGTGATCGGCTATGTGGGCTCTACCGGCAACTCCTACGGCAACCACTGCCATCTGGAAATGTATTACAACGGTGTGCGTTTCAGCGCCCGCAATGTGTTCCCGGGAATGTAAACCTTCTAAGGCAATATCACACGGCTTTTGCCCTATGGGCACTTGGAATTGCGCGGTATGGCTCTAAAGCCCGGGGTGCCCCCTGCTGCGGCAGGGCAGCGCCCCGGGCTTTTGCCGGTTTTATATGGGAAAAATGCCCATTTTTCTGCCTGTATGGGAATATGTTGCTGTTATTTTCACAAATTGTGCAAATACTAAACTTGCATCTTTTCAAAAGTGCAAAAGTATGGTATAGTAAATCTAAATTTGGGGTATTCCCGGTACTTGCCCGGGGATACGGTGCGGCGAAAAAGGCTGGCTTTTTTGGCTGCAAACCGGTTTGAGTGAGGAGCAAAACATTTTGGAAAAATATATCATCAACGGCGGCATCCCCCTGCATGGCGAGGTGGAGATCAGCGGCGCCAAAAATGCGGCTGTGGCAATTCTGCCCGCCACCATTCTGGCAGCGGGAAAATGCGTGATCGAAAACCTGCCTGCGATCAGCGATGTGATGGTTTCGCTGCAGATCCTGAGCGAGCTGGGGGCCCGTGTGCGCCTGATCAATAAAAACACCTACGAGATCGACACCACCTATCTTTCCTGCACCGAGGTGCCCAACGAGCTTTCGCGCCAGATGCGCGCCAGCTACTACTTTTTGGGCGCACTGCTGGGCCGCTTCGGCAATGCACAGGTGGCCATGCCCGGCGGCTGCAATCTGGGCCCCCGCCCCATCGACCAGCACCTGAAAGCCTTTACGGCGCTGGGTGCAGAGGATTCTGTGGAATACGGCATGATCAATGTGCACAGCGACAGCCTGAAGGGCGTGCATATTTTCTTTGACACGGTTTCCGTGGGCGCAACCATGAACGCCATGCTCAGCGCCGTGCTGGCCGAGGGCCAGACCGTGCTGGAAAATGTGGCCAAGGAGCCCCATGTGGTGGATCTTGCCAACTGCCTGAACATGATGGGCGCTGAAATTCGCGGCGCAGGCACCGATGTGATCCGTATTCGCGGTGTAAAGAGCATGCACGGCTGTGAATATTCCATCATTCCGGATCAGATCGAGGCAGGCAGCTATATGGTGGCTGCCGCAGTAACCGGCGGCGATGTTACGGTGCGCAATGTCATTCCCAAGCATCTGGAGCCCATCACCGCAAAGCTGCGTCTGGCTGGCTGCGAGGTGGAGGAATTTGATGAATCCGTGCGTGTGCGCCGCACCGGCGATTTGCACCCCCTCAAGATCAAAACCATGCCGCATCCCGGCTTTCCCACCGATCTGCAGCCCCTGTTTGCCGTAATGCTGTGCCTTGCCAAGGGCACCAGCATCATCACCGAGGGCATTTGGGAAAACCGTTTCCGCTATGCAGATGAGCTGGCCCACATGGGTGCCAACATTCAGGTGGATGGTCAGGTGGCCGTGATCGAAGGCGTAGACAGTCTGCAGGCGGCACCGCTGCGCGCCAGCGACCTGCGCGCCGGCGCTGCTCTGGTGGTGGCCGCACTGGGGGCCAAGGGCACCAGCGAGGTGGACGAAACCAGCCACATTGAACGCGGCTATGAAAACATTGTGGAAAAATTCCAGGCGCTGGGTGCAGACATCAAGCGTGTGGACAAGCCGGTTTTGAATGTAAATCAGGCAATGTAACGAATCTGGCGGAGGCGGCAAGCGCCTCCGCTTTTTTAGGGCAATACCGCATAATTCTAAGTGCCGATACGGCGAGCGAGGTGCCGCAGATGCTAAGCCAAAAGCGCAGATAATGCTTTGTGCATTATCGAGCATTTTGGCAACGCAGATGCCGTGCCGCAGCCGCCGGAGTGGTGCTTAAGCCGCCAGGCAGGAATTATGCGGTGTTGCCTTAGGTGGGCCTTCGTGATCGGCGGGCCGGCCTGTGCAAAGGGAAAGGCATTGGAAAGAATATGGCAATTTTTACCACTCTGTATTCCGGATCCTCGGGCAACTGCGCCGTGGTGAAAACCAACGAAAAGGGCTATCTGCTCATCGATATGGGCAAAAGCTGCCGTATCACCCTGAACGCATTGAAGGAAATGGATCTTTCGGTGCGCGACTGTCAGGGAATTTTGGTCACACACGAGCATTCCGACCATGTGAAGGGGCTGGATACATTTTTAAAGCATTATAATGTGCCGGTGTTTTCCGGGGCAGACACACTGGATATGCTGCAAAGCCGGGGCACCATTCCGCCCATGGTGGAAAGCGTGGCCATTCAGGGCCGCACCGAAGAAATTGCGGGCCTGCGCGTAACGGCGTTTCCCACCAGCCACGATGTGCCCTGTGTGGGGTTTCGCATCGAGGAAGCCGGGGGCGGCGCAATGGCCTATGCCAGCGATCTGGGCACCCTCACCCCGGCGGTACACGAAAATCTGTCCGGGTGCGATCTGGTAGCGCTGGAGGCCAATTACGACCTGCAGCGCCTGCGTTACGGCCCTTACCCCGGGTACTTAAAGGTGCGCATTGAAAGCCGCCGCGGCCATTTGGACAATCGTGAATGTGCCGCTAAGGTGGCCGAGCTGGCGGCGGCAGGCTGCCAGAAATTCAGCCTTCTGCACCTCAGTCAGGAAAACAACGCCCCCGAGCTGGCGCTGGAGGCTGTGGCCGATGCTTTCCGGGCAACCGGATTTACGCCCGCCCCTGCGTTGACCGTGCAGGCGCAGGAGCGAAACGCCGTGAGCCGTGCAATGGAGTTTTGATGGTATGCAGAATATTGATTTGATCTGTCTGGGCAAGCTGAATGCGGCCTATTGCGCCGCCGGTGTGGCCGAATATCAAAAGCGCCTTTCGGCATTTTGCAATTTCCGCATCATTGAGCTGCCCGAGGAACTGATCCGTGAAAAAAACGCCAGCGCTGCCGTGATCGAAAAAGCGCTGGACAAAGAGGGCACAGCCATTTTAAGCCATGTGCGCAAGGGCGCGGCCATTGTGGCAATGTGCGTAGAGGGAAAGCTGATTTCCAGCGAGGATCTGGCCGCCTTTGTGTCCGAGCGTGCCCTGCAGGGCGCAGGGGACATCGCCTTTGTGATCGGCAGCAGCCATGGGCTTTCGCCCAAGGTCAAGCAGGCCGCCGCACTCAAATTCAGCATGGGGCGCATCACGCTGCCGCACCAGCTGGCCCGTTTGGTGCTCACCGAGCAGATCTACCGGGCATTCAGCATCAACAACGGCATCAAATATCACAAGTAAAAGTCGGGGGAAAAGAGTATGTTTTCGCTGCCGCCGCAGGTAAGCCGGGCGCTTGCTCTGCTGAACAGCGCCGGGCACGAGGCCTATTTGGTGGGCGGTGCCGTGCGCGACTATGTCATGGGCAAAACACCCCACGATTGGGATATCACCACCGCTGCGCTGCCCGAGCAGACCGCAGCGGTGTTTGCACACTATCGATTGATCGAAACCGGCATACAGCACGGCACGGTGACCGTGCTGCTGGACGGTGAGCCGCTGGAGATCACCACCTACCGGGTGGACGGTGCATATACCGACCATCGCCGCCCGGACTCGGTGCGCTTTACCCCCAGCTTAAAACAGGATCTGGCCCGCCGCGATTTTACGATCAATGCCATGGCCTATCATCCGGCGGTGGGAGTGGTGGACCCATTCGGCGGCCTGCAGGATCTGCAAAAGGGCCTTGTGCGCTGTGTGGGCGAGCCCGCCCGCCGCTTTGGTGAGGACGGCCTGCGCCTTGTGCGCGCGCTGCGCTTTGCCTCGGTGCTGGATATGCGGCTGGAGCCCGGCACGGCAAGGGCGGTGCACGAGTGCCGGGAAAACCTGCGCCCCATTGCCGCCGAGCGGGTGCATACCGAGCTCACCAAGCTGCTGTGCGGCACAAACGCCGAGAGCGTTTTGCTGCAATACCGCGATGTGCTGGCTGTGGCGATGCCCGAAATCGCGCCCATGTTTGATTTTGCCCAGCACAACCCGCATCATAACCGGGATGTGTGGGCGCACACCGCTGCTGTTACGGCGGCCATACCGCCCGAGCCTGTTTTGCGCTGGGCGGCGTTTCTGCACGATATCGGCAAGCCCGGCTGCTTTTCGCTGGCGGAGGATGGCGTGGGCCATTTTTACGGCCATGCACAAAAAAGCGCCGAGCTGGCCGAACAGCTCCTGCAGCGGCTGCGGTTTGACAATGCCTCCAAGGCCGAGGTGCTGAAGCTGATCCGCTATCACGATCTGCCCATACAGCCGGAAACAAAACAGGTAAAGCGGCTGGCGGGCCGGCTGGGCGTGGAGTCGCTGCGTCGGCTGATCGCCCTGCACAAGGCCGACACCATGGGCCAATCCGATATTTGCGCCGGGCGCATGGCGCAGTATTCGCTTGTGGAACAGGTGCTGGACGAAATTCTGGCCGAGCAGGCCTGCTTTTCGTTAAAAGATCTGGCCGTGAACGGGCGGGATGTGATGGCGCTGGGGCTTTCGGGCCCGGCGGTGGGCAGGGCGCTGCATAGCTGCCTGAACGCCGTAATGGAGGAAAAGCTTCCCAACGAAAAAAAGGCCCTGTTGGCCTATATACAGAAAAGCATGTAAAAAAACCTCGCTGCAGGAGCTTCTGCAGCGAGGTTTTTGCGTTTCGATCAATAATTATTGCTGATCGTCGTCCTTCAGGAAGTGGATGTTGCTGATGAATGCACTCTCCTCGGGGTCCTTCAGGTCCGCCTGTGCGGTGTACTTGGCCAGAACGGCAGCGGTTTTGCGCGGGTCAGCCAGAGTGCCCGCACCGGCAATGCAGCCGCCGGGGCAGCCCATGCCCTCCAGCAGGTAGCCGTCGTATTTTCCAAGCTTTGCCATGGTCAGCAGCTTGCGGCACTCGTTCAGGCCCTGTGCGCTGGCGATCTTTACTTCCTTATCCGGATACCACTTGTGGATCTGATCGGCCACAGCCTTGGCCACGCCGCCGCTGGCAGCAAAGCCGCGGCCTGCGCTGGAGGCATACACCATGGTGTCCTCGGTTTCCATATCGTCCAGATGCGTAAAGTCTACGCCCTTGGCCTCAAACATACCGGCCAGCTCTTCAAAGGTAAGCACAAAGTCCACATCGCTGCGCACATGGCGGCGGCTGGCCTCCAGCTTTTTGGCGGCGCAGGGGCCCACAAAGCACATGCGCGCCTCAGGGTCGGCCTTTTTCATCATGCGGGCGGTGAACACCATGGGGGTCATGGCCATGGAAATGTTGCCGGCCAGCTCGGGGAACAGGGTTTTGGCCATCATGCTCCAGCTGGGGCAGCAGCTGGTTGCCATAAAGCGCTTCTTGGCGGGCACTTCCTCCAAAAAGTCCTTGGCTTCGTCCACGGTGCAAAGATCGGCGCCAATGGCAACCTCCACCACATCCTCAAAGCCCAGCTGCTGCATGGCGGCACGCAGCTTGGCGGTGTCGTTCAGGGCGGGGAACTGGTTTACAAAAGCGGGGGCAATCAGGGCATACACACGGTCGCCGCGCTTGATGCTCTGGATCAGCTGGAAGATCTGGCCCTTGTCCGAAATGGCACCGAAGGGGCAGTTTACCAGGCACATACCGCAGCTTACGCACTTGGAATAATCAATGTCGGCACGGCCCAGTTCATCGCTGTGAATGGCGTTCATGCCGCAGGCCATGGCGCAGGGGCGCTCGGTTTTTACAATGGCGTTGTAGGGACAGGCCTGAATGCACAGGCCGCACTTGATGCACAGCGACTGGTCGATGTGGCTCATGTTGTTTTTAAAGCTGATCGCCTTTTTGGGGCACACCTGCTGGCAGGGATGTGCCAGACAGCCCTGACAGAAATGGCTCACCTTCACCATTTTTTCGGGGCAGCTGTTGCAGGCAAACTTAATGATGTTGATCAGCGGGGGATCGTAGTACTTATCGGCAATAATGCTGTGCTCAATGCCTTCGCCGGTGCTCACCTGCTGGTCCAGCGGGCGCAGGGCAAGGCCCATGGCAAGGCGCACACGCTCAGAAACAATGGCGCGCTCCAAAAAAATGTTCTGCTGATGCACGCCCTGCTGGCCGGGCACAATGCGGAACGGCATACGGCGCATCTGGGTGGCGTAGCTTTCGTTTACTTCGCCCTCATAACTCATACGGGCAACCTCGGTAAAAACCTTACGGCGCACATCCGTAACGGGGCTGGCAATACCTCTCATAAAAATTCTCCTTCACTCAGTTCGTTAAAAAACGGATCAATCCGGGGGAAACATAGGGTCAAACAAGGGTGGCCTTGGCACGGTTTCCGTCCCACTCGCCGATGGTCACCTGCACAATCTCGCCGCAGCTGTGGCCCGGGGCCTGCACGGCAACGGGCAGATACTGGGGCGTATAGGCGGTAAAGGTGGTGGCAGAAAGTGCGGTTTCCAGCAGCACCGGTGCGGTGACACCCTGCATACCGGCGGCAACCTTGGCGCGCACGGCCTCGGCAGCAGCCGTCATGCGGTGGCTGCGGGCTGCTTTTTCCTGCTCGGTAAGCTGATCGGGAAAATCAGCAGCCGGGGTGCCGCTGCGGCGCGAATAGGGAAACACATGAACCTTTAAAAAGCCGATCTGCTCCACAAAGGCCATGCTCTGCAAAAAGTCCTGCTCGGTTTCACCGGGGAAGCCCACGATCACATCGGTGGTAAAGCTGATCAGGCGCGGCGCAAAGGCAGCGCGCAGATCCTCTACCACCCGGGCATACTGCTCGGCGGTGTAGGGGCGGCGCATACGGCGCAGGGTGGCCGTGCAGCCGCTTTGCAGGCTCAGGTGAAACTGGGGGCAAAGCTTGGAAAGCCCTGCCAGCCGCTGAATATCGCTGGGCTTCAGCATATCGGGGTCAAGGCTGCCAAGGCGCACACGCTCAATGCCGGGCACCGTGTCGATCTTTTCCAGAATATCCAAAAGGCACGAGCCATTGTCCTTGCCGTAGCTGGGCAGGCTGATGCCCGAAACCACCACTTCTTTATAACCGGCAGCGGCCAAAGCGTGCAGCTCGGCCAGAATGCTGGCTTCGTCGCGGCTGCGCACGGGGCCGCGGGCACGCGGGATCACGCAATAGGCACAGCGGCGGTCACAGCCGTCCTCGATCTTGATAAAGGCGCGGGTGTGATCCTCAAATTTTTCCAGCGGCAGTTCTTCAAACTTTTCGCCCTTGGCGTGGGGCTGAATATCCACCACACGCGGCTCGGTGCCGTCCAGCACCTTGGCCACATCGGCCAGAATGCAGTGTCGGCTGCCGGTACCGGTCACCACATCGGCCTCGGAAATGGCAGCGGCTTCCTCGGGGAAAGCCTGCGGATAGCAGCCCGTAAGCACCGTGACGGCGCCGGGGTTTTCCCGCTTGGCGCGGCGCAGCCACTTGCGGCTTTTCTGGTCGCCGAAATTGGTCACGGTGCAGCTGTTGACCACATACACATCGGCGCTTTCGCCGGGGGCGGCCAGCAGATAGCCGTTTTGCTCAAACAGGCGCTGCAGCGCGCCGGTTTCGTTTTGATTCACCTTGCAGCCAAGGGTATAAAAACTTACACGCATGAAGGGTTCTCCTGTTTATAGGGGGCACCCGCCAAAACGCATGGAGAGCGCCTTACAAAAATTATCCAGCATAAATCATCTTATTATACATGATAGTAAGCCGGTTCTGCAAGCTGTGCGCGCGCAGAAAATACAAAAAGATATAAATCGGGGAAAATCTGCCGCATCAGGCAAAAGAAAAAACGCCCAAAACCGAAGCTTAGGGCGTTATAATATGCATATTTTCTGTGCAGCCTTTCATGGAGGCAAGCCTGTGCCGAAGCATTCGCAGCATTTCAGCTTACAATATAGGCCCAGAGCGGCAGAGTCAGCATGGAAAGCAGCGTTGTACACACAACACAGCGTGTGGCAAACGGTGCATCGCTACCGTATTTTTCGGCAAAAATAGCAGCGGTCGCACCTGCAGGCATTCCGGTCATCAGCACGCTCACGCCAAATGCAGTGGACTCCAGATGCAGCAATGCCCCAACGCCCAGTGCCGCCGCAGGCAGAAGCACGAGCCGCAGAATGCTGAACACCACCGTATCGCGATTCAATATGCTCCTGAGCGGCACATCCACCAGAATGGTGCCCACAATGAACATGGTCAGCGCAGAATTACAACTGCCGATATACTTTACGGTGTTGAGCACAACGGAAGGCAGGCGCACCTGTGCTGCCATGCAGAACAACCCTGAATAGATGGCGACCAAACAGGGATGTGTGAGCACATTTTTAATGATTTTCCGCTTGTCCATGGCCTTTTCTGCTACAAAATAGGTTGTGCCGACTGACCACATGACAATGCGCATGGGAATAAGAAAGATGGAAGTGTAGAGTACGCCAATCTCGTTGTAGATCCCTTCGGCAATGGGATTGCCGAGAAAGCCGCTCATTGGAACGATGGTGCAGTATTGCAATACCTTTTTCTGCTGTGCGGGATAGCGATTATAAAGAAATATATTCAGTGTCAGACAAAGAAATTGCATTATCACCGCACTCACCAGCAATGCCGCACAAGATCTGAGAATACCCGCATTGAAGTCGATCAGGCAGGATTTAAAAATATTGCACGGGATCACGATGCTGATGCACAGGTCGGAAAGGCATTTTTTGCCGCTTTCATCGAGAATGCCTTTTTTCTTCAGCAGCGCACCGATGAGCATCATTGCAAACAGTGTAAGCTGAAGGCTGCCCAGATCAAGAATGCTCATAGAGTAAGATATCCGCCTTTCGTAAAAGATACTTTTCAGCCAGAGTGCTGAGCCGCGCAGGATCGTGCAAATTTATTCTTCGACGATGGTGCCTGCAGGCTTCGCCCATGTGCGCGATAAAGAAAACAGCTGTTTCGATCAAACCGCAGGCAATGCTTGGATCACGGATAGAATACCGCAAATTTCGGTTCTTGTAAAACCGTTTGAATTGGTATAAGATACAAGAAAAAACTGTGGAGGCCGCATTATGAATTTTGATACGCTGGAATATTTCTCGATGCTTGCGCGGGAACGCAGCTTTACCCGGGCAGCAGATCTTCTGCACATCACACAGCAGTCGCTCTCGTCGCATATCGCCGGTTTGGAGCGAGAGCTGAATTGCCAGCTCGTCGTGCGTCATATTCCGCTGGAACTGACCTTTGCGGGGCAAACCTTTTTGCGCTATGCGGAGGAACTGCGCCGTACACAGCAGGCTATGCAGCATGAACTCTGCGATATTTCGAAAAATCAAAAAGGAAAACTGCGTATCGGCATCGCGTTTACACGCGGGCGCACGGTAATGCCGCGGCTGATCGCTGCGTTCCAGAAAAAATTTCCGAATGTGGAAATTGCATTGGTCGAGGATTCCAACGAGGCACTGCAAAAACTGCTGATCAACGGCGATATAGACCTTGCCGCTGCCGATTTTGGCAAGGTGCCGCAGGAGGTTGAGCTGCGGGATTTCTACAACGAGCACATGGTCCTTTGCCTGTCTGACGCGCTGATCGACCGCTGCGGCCTTGATCTCGCCGCACACAAATCGGCGCTGCGCAGGGGAGATCTGAACAGCCTGCGCGGCTGTCCCTTTGTTCTCGGCCGTGCGGCAGACATCGGCGGGCGTATCGGGCGCGAACTCCTGCGGCACTCCGATGTGAAGCCGATCGTGAAGGCGACCTCGGAGAACATTGAAACTCTGCTGGAACTGTGCGAGCAAGGAGTGGGGGCGTGTTTCAGCCCGGAAAATCTTGTTCATACGGCATTGGGCGAGGAACGGGCCTCGCACCTGCATCTTGTGCGTTTTGAAAATGGTGCGTCGTATCCGATCCGCTTTGGTTACCGCAAAGATACGTATCAGTGGAGCCTTCTGGAGGCGTTCATTCGCACTGCACAGGAAAGCGTTCAATAATGTATAAAAGGCTGCTTTTCTGTGCAGAAATCCGAACATTGAAAAGGCTCAGCAGCTTTTTCATCTGCGGCGCGTATATTTACGAGGTGCGGTAAACAACAAAAGACCACTTAGAAACTTTCGCTTCTAAGTGGTCTTTTTGGTGCGCGGTACAGGACTCGAACCTGTGACCTCCTGCACGTCAAGCAGATGCTCTACCAGCTGAGCTAACCGCGCATATCTCGCCTGTAATCGCCAGACGACTTAACCAGTATAGCCCGGCGTGAACAAAAAGTCAAGCATTTTTTGAAAAAATCGTAAACTTTTTTGGCGGCAGCAAAAAATAGGGCGATGCTATGCACTGTGCGCATCGCATTCCCCGCCCAAAAGGATTGCGGCATGAAATGGTTTGTGGTATACTGATTTAATTATAGTGGAGAGGTATGGGATCAAGAGTATCTATGCGAGTTTTAGGCATCGACCCCGGCTATGCCATTGTGGGCTGGGGCGTGATCGAGCAGGAGGGCATTCGCTTTAAGGCGGTGGATTTCGGCGCAGTATGCACGCAGGCGGGCGTTCCGTTTGAGCAGCGCCTTGTGCAGGTGTACGAGGGCATCAAGCAGGTGTGCGAAACCTATAGGCCCGAGGCACTGGCCATTGAAAAGCTGTATTATCAGCACAACCAAACCACGGTGATCGGCGTGGCCGAGGCGCGGGGTGTGATTTTGCTGGCGGCGGCGCAGTGCGGAGTGCCGATTTATGAATACACCCCCATGCAGGTAAAGCAGTCGCTCACCGGCTACGGCAAGGCCGTGAAAAAACAAATGATGGAAATGGTGCGCCTGATGCTGCATCTGCCCACGGTGCCCAAGCCGGACGATACCGCCGATGCACTGGCCATGGCCATCACACATTGCAACTGCTCGCGCTCGTCGCTGAAAGATTATCTGCCCCGCAGCCGCGGGCCCATTTAAGAAGATCGCGGGGGGATTTGCCGTGTGATCCCAAGCGCCCGCAATGCGGGAGGATGCACGGAAAACCCCCGGAAAAAAGGAGCCAGCCATGATTTATTCACTCACCGGTAAGGTGCTTAAAAAAACGCTTGATATGGTGGTTATCAGCTGCGGCGGCGTGGGCTATCAGGTAATGGTGCCCGCCAGCGTGGCCGGGGCACTGCCCGGTGCAGGGCAGGAAGCCACCGTGTATACCTATTTAAATATCAGCGAAAACGATATCTCGCTGTTTGGCTTTGCCACCGAGGAGCAAAAGGCGTGCTTTGCGCTGCTCACCGGGGTAAGCGGCGTGGGCCCCAAGGCGGGGCTTGCCATTTTGAGCGTGATGAACCCGGACCGTGTGGCACTTGCCATTTCGGCGGGGGACCATAAGGCGTTTACCGCCGCCAACGGCGTGGGCCCCAAGCTGGCCCAGCGCATTGTGCTGGAACTCAAGGACAAGGTGGGTAAGGGGCTGGCCGAGGGCGGCCTGAGCCTTGGCGATGCCGCCCTGCAAAGCCCCACCGGCAATCTGAGCCAGGCCATTGCAGCGCTGGTGAGCCTTGGCTACAGCCAAAGCGAAGCCGCGCAAAGCGTGGCCAAGGTGGATGAAACTCTGCCTGTAGAAGAGATCATCAAGCTGGCGCTCCGCAGCATGGCGGGCCGCCGATAAGGAGGGTGCAGCGTGTACGAAGAACAGGAAACCCCCGGCCGTTTGGTGGGGCCTGCCGCCATTCCGGCGGATGCCGAAGAAAACAATCTGCGCCCGCGCAGTCTGGATGAATACATTGGGCAGGATAAAGTAAAGGAAAACCTGAAAATTTATCTCAAGGCAGCACAGCGGCGCGGCGAGCCGATGGATCATATTCTGCTTTACGGCCCGCCGGGCCTTGGCAAAACCACGCTGGCAGGCATTGTGGCCGCCGAAATGGGGGTGCAGATCCGCATCACCAGCGGCCCGGCCATTGAAAAGCCCGGCGATCTTGCCGCACTGCTCACCAGCCTGCAGGAGGGCGATGTGCTGTTTATCGACGAGATCCATCGCCTTTCCCGCCAGGTAGAGGAAGTGCTGTATCCGGCGCTGGAGGATTACGCGCTGGATATTATGATCGGCAAGGGCCCCAGCGCCCAGAGCATCCGCATCAATCTGCCGCGCTTTACGCTGGTGGGCGCCACCACCCGCGCAGGCCAGATCACCGGCCCGCTGCGTGACCGATTTGGCGTTTTGCTCAAGCTGGAGCTTTACAGCCCCGATGAGCTTTGCAGGATCATTCGCCGAAGCGCCGGAATTTTGGGGCAGGAATGCACCGAGGAGGGCGCATACGAGCTGGCCAAATGTGCCCGCGGCACGCCGCGTGTGGCCAACCGCCTGCTCAAGCGCGTGCGTGATTTTGCCACCGTGCTGGGCGATGGTGTGGTGGATGGCGACACCGCCCGCCTGGCGCTGAAGCGCATGGACATCGACAGCCTTGGGCTGGACCAGATGGACCGCAGTATGCTGCGCGCCATCATTGAAATGTATGGCGGAGGCCCGGTGGGCCTTGAAACCCTGGCGGCGGCCCTGGGCGAAGAAAGCGTAACGCTGGAGGATGTGTGCGAGCCGTATCTGATGCAAATGGGATTTTTGACCCGCACCCCCCGCGGCCGCTGCGTGACAAGACTGGCCTACGGGCATTTGGGCCTTACCCCGCCGCCTGAAGAGCCCACCCGCGGGCAGGCCCCCGAGGAAAACGGCCAGCAAAGCCTTTTTGACCGCTGATCGCGCGGAAAAACAGAAAATATCAACCGATAAAACGGATATAAAGAGGAAAAACGACTATGCGCCCTGCAAATCAATGGAAAGACTATGAACTCATCGATGCCACCGGCGGCAACCGGCTCGAGCGCTGGGGCAGCACTCTGCTGGTGCGCCCGGACCCACAGGTGGTGTGGAAAAACGAGCCCGTGAGCGATCTGTGGAACAAGGCGGATGCCGTGTATCACCGCTCGGTCAAGGGCGGCGGCGAATGGGAATACCGCCGCCGTTTGCCCCAAAAATGGCAGATCGGCTGGAATGATCTGAATCTGGTGGTCAGCCCCACCGGCTTTAAGCACACGGGGGTATTCCCCGAGCAGGCCGTAAACTGGGCGTGGTATCAGGAAAAGATCAAGGCGGCGGGCCGCCCCATCCGTGTTCTGAACCTGTTTGGCTACACCGGCGGTGCCACGCTGGCCTGTGCCCAGGCGGGTGCCAGTGTGTGCCATGTGGATGCCAGCAAGGGCATTGTGGCGTGGGCGCGGGAAAACGCAGCCGCCAGCAGCATGGCCGACCGCCCCATTCGCTGGATCGTGGACGACTGCGCCAAGTTTGTGGCGCGTGAGATTCGCCGCGGCAGCGTGTATGACGGCCTGATCATGGATCCCCCCAGCTATGGCCGCGGCCCCGGCGGAGAGATCTGGAAGCTGGAGGATAATATTTACGATCTGATCTCGCTGTGCGCCGGTGTGCTCAGCGAAAAACCGCTGTTTGTGGCGGTGAACAGCTACACCACGGGCCTTTCCCCGGCGGTGATGGAATATATCCTGCAAACCACCCTCACCCCCAAATTCGGCGGGCACACCACCTGTGATGAGATCGGCCTGCCCGTAAGCGCCACCGGCGGCGTTGTGCCCTGCGGCGCAACCGCCATTTGGGAAGAATAAAACTGTTTTTGCCCGGATATACCCGGAATACCAATTTTATCATGTGTGGGCCGGACCCTGCTTTTTCAAACGATTTTGTGTGCAGGGCCGGCACCGAAGGAGACAACTTATGTCGGAAACAATGCTGACAGCGCAGGATATTCACTTCCGCTATGACCCCGAGCAGCCGGGCTTTGCGGTGGACGGGGTGAGCCTGGAAGTGAAAAAAGGCGAGTTTGTGGCCGTTCTGGGCGCAAACGGCTGCGGAAAATCCACGCTGGCCAAACACTTTAACGCCATTCTTCTGCCCGAAACCGGCACGGTGCTGGTGGAAAAAATGGACACCAAAAACGAGGAAAATCTGCTGGCCATTCGCCAAAAGGTGGGCATGGTGTTTCAAAACCCCGACAACCAGATCGTGGCCACGGTGGTAGAGGAAGATGTGGCCTTTGCGCTGGAAAATCTGGGGGTAGACCCCAAAGAGATCCGCACCCGCATTGACGATGCCATGCAGATGGCGGGCATTTACAAGCACCGCCACAAGGGCCCGCACAAGCTTTCGGGCGGCCAAAAGCAGCGTGTGGCCATTGCGGGCGTGATCGCCATGCGGCCCGATTGTCTGGTGCTGGATGAATCCACCGCCATGCTGGACCCGCGAGGCCGTGAATCGGTGATGAAAACCATTCGCCGCCTGAACCACGAATACGGCATCACCGTGATCGCCATTACCCACTACATGGAAGAAGCCGCACAGGCAGACCGCGTGCTGGTGATGAATAAGGGCCATATCGTGATGGAAGGCACCCCGCGTGAGGTGTTCAGCCAAACCGAAAAGGTGCGCTCGCTGCGGCTGGATGTGCCGCAGGCCGCCGTACTGCGCGACGAGCTGTGCAAGGCGGGCCTGCCCATGCCTGAGGGCATTATTGATGTGGAAGAATGTGCGCAGGCGATTTATAACCTGCTGAAATAAACAACATAAGGCCGGAAGCGCCACTGCACAAAACAAAGCGCAGGGTGCATTTTGGCGGAAAAGGATCAAAACGATGGCAGAAATCATACGGGTCGAAGACCTGACTTATATTTACAATCAGGGTATGCCGGATGAAACCGTGGCGCTGGACCATGTGAGCTTTGGGGTGCAGCAGGGCGATTTTGTGGGCATCATCGGTTCTACCGGCAGCGGAAAATCCACCCTGATCACCCATTTTAACGGCATCAACCGCCCCACCAGCGGCAAAATCTATATCGGCGGCGAGGATATGTGGGCAGACCCCAAGCAGATCCGCAAATTCCGCTTTCAGGTAGGGCTGGTGTTTCAGTATCCCGAATACCAGCTGTTTGAGGAAACCTGCTATGCCGATATCGCCTTCGGCCCCAAAAATATGGGCCTGAGCGCCGAGGAGGTGGACCGCCGCGTAAAATTTGCGGCGGGCTTTGTGGGCATTTCGGAGGAAATTCTGAAAAAAAGCCCGTTTGAGCTTTCGGGCGGCCAAAAGCGCCGCGTGGCCATTGCGGGCGTGATGGCCATGGAGCCTAAAATTCTGGTGCTGGATGAACCCGCCGCCGGTCTGGACCCCGAGGGCCGGGAAATGATCCTGCAGCAGGTGAAGGAATATCACCGCCGCACAGGCACCACCGTGCTGCTGGTGAGCCACAGCATGGAGGATATTGCCAACTACGCCGACAAGGTGCTGGTGATGGATAACGCCCGGGTGGCCATGTATGCCGAAACCGCCAAAATTTTTGCCGAGGCTCCGCATTTGCTCGAGCTGGGGCTCAGCGTGCCGCAGGTGACCAAAATTTTTATCCGCCTGCGGGAAATGGGGCTGGATATTCCGCAGGATGTTTACACCGTGCCCTATGCGGTGAAAACCATTCTGGCGGCCCGCAAAAATGCAGAAAAGGGGGTGCTGTAAATGCTGCGTGATATTACCATCGGCCAGCATTTTCCCGGCAACAGCCTTGTGCATCGGTTTGACCCCCGCCTCAAGATCCTTCTCACGATCTTATACATCGTGCTGCTGTTTGCGGCAGCCAATCCTCTGGGCCTTGCTTTAAGTATTGCGTGGCTGGCGGTGCTGTATAAAATGGCCAAGATCCCCGTGCGCATGATCGTGAAAAGCTTAAAGCCCATTGTGCCCATCATTCTGTTCACCTGTGTGCTGAACCTGTTTTTCGTCACCGGTCAGGGCGAGCCGCTGGTGCAGGTGTGGGTGCTGCGCATCTATGCCGAGGGTGTGCGCTATGCCATTCTGATGGCGGTGCGCGTGATCACGCTGATCGCAGGCACCAGCCTGCTCACCTACACCACCAGCCCCATCGTGCTGACAGATGCCATTGAGCGCCTGCTGGCTCCGTTTAACAAAATTCATATGCCCGTGCATGAGCTGGCCATGATGATGACCATTGCCCTGCGCTTCATCCCCACGCTGGTGGAGGAGACCGATAAGATCATGAACGCCCAAAAGGCCCGCGGCGCCATGCTGGATTCCGGCACGCTCAAGGAGCGTATGCACGCCATGATCCCCATTCTGATCCCGCTGTTTATTTCGGCCTTCCGCCGTGCCGACGAGCTGGCCATGGCCATGGAGTGCCGCTGCTATCACGGCGGCGAGGGGCGCACACGCCTGAAGGTGCTGAAATATACCAAACAGGATGCCATTTCCTGCATGGTGTGCGTGGCGGTGTTTGCTGCCATTTTTGCAACACGATTCTTTGTGCCGGGCCTTTGATGCAGCGGCAAAATTGCTATGAAACAGACTTTTCTTTTGTTTATTGCCTATAAGGGCACGGCCTACCACGGCTTTCAGGTGCAGAAAAACAGTGTAACGGTTTGCAGCGTGTTTCAGGATGCACTGCAGGCCGTGCTGGGCCAGCGGGTGGATGTAAAGGGCTGCAGCCGCACCGATGCGGGCGTACACGCCCTGGAATTCGGCATCAGCTTTGCCGCCGAAACACGCCTTGCGCCCCAGCGGCTGGTGCTGGCGCTCAACGCCCATCTGCCCGCCGATGTGCGTGTGCTGCGCGGCCGGTGCGTGCCCGAGGGCTTTCACGCCCGCTATGCGGCCCACGCCAAAACTTATTGCTACCGCATTCGCAACAGCGCCATTGATTCGCCCTTCGATGCAGACTACTGCCACAAGATCGCACAGCCCCGGCTGGATGTTTCGGCCATGAACCGTGCGGCGGCACTGCTGGTGGGGCAGCACGATTTCACCGCCCTGTGCTCGGCGGGCAGCAAAATGCTGGAAAGCGGCGACACTGTGCGCACCATCACCGATTGCCATGTGCAGCGCAGCGGTGACTGCGTAACGATATCGGTCACGGCGGATGGCTATTTGTATAACATGGTGCGCATTCTGGCCGGCACACTGGCGCAGGTGGGGGCAGGCAAAATGCAGCCGGAGCAGATCCCCGCGATCCTGCAAAGCCGTGACCGTGCCAACGCAGGGCCCACCCTGCCCGCCAAGGGCCTGTTTTTGACGAAAGTGGATTACGGGCAGGAATTTGATGATTAAAAATACATATAGTATAATGCTTGCATAGAAAGGGGGCGGAAGGCATGGAGGAAAAGCAGAACACCGGCGGAAAGCTGACCTATATCGAAGAGCTGCACCGCAAACGGCAAAACCGAAAAATTCGCAACACGGCGGCGCTGGCGCTGGTGCTGGCGGTGCTGGTGTTTTATTTTACAGGCACTTATGCCAGCGCCTTTTCGGCATTGGCCGAGGCTGCGGAATCGGTGCAGATCTTTTTGAACCGAAGCGGAAGCTTTCCGGCCAAAACCGGTATTGTTGAGCCCTTGCAGGCCGAGGTGCTGGCAGGCGGCTTTGTAGAGCTTGGCCAGGAGGACCTGTTTGTGTATTCCGCCACGGGCACCAACCTGCGCAGCATTCAGCACGGTTATGCCCGCCCGGCGATCACCACCGGCAACTCACGCTTTTGCGTGTACAACCGGGGCGGCACCGAGCTGCGCGTGGAAAGCCGCACACGCAGCCTGTATTCAGAAAAAATGCCCCAGAACATTCTGCTGTGCCAGATGAGCGGCAACGGCAGCCTGGCCGTGGTCACGCAGTCTACCCGTTACTTGGCCGAAATGTCGGTGTATCCGCCGGATTTTGGGGAACCCTATTGCTGGTGGACCACCAAAAACGAGGGCACGCCCGTGCGCGTGGCCTTTGCCGATGACAATCACCGCATGGCCGTGGGCTGTATTTCGGCCAAAGACGGCCAGCTGGCCAGCGCCATTTATATGCTGGACACCCACAAAAACACCGTGACGGCGGTGTATCAGGCCGATGCGGGCAGCGCACTGCTGGATCTGAAATGGATCTCCAATTCGCAGGTGCTGTGCATTTATGATAACTTTGCCTGTGTGCTGAATCCCTCCACAGGGGCCGAGCTGTGCCGTTTTTCCTACGGCGGCGCAGCGGTGGCCAGCGTTTCGGTGTATGGCCGCACGGCGGCGCTGCTGCTTTCCACACGCTCGGGCAGTCGGCTGGTGGTGCTGAACGACCGCATGAACGCCCTGCTGGACACCACGGTGGCAGCGGCCAACCGCGTTACCGTAACGCACAATAGCGTGTATCTTCTGCGTGACGGCACGGTGGAGCGCATGGACCTGAAGGGCGAGTCGCAGTGGGTGCAAAGCTTTGACACCAAGCCCCAGTTTTTGCTGAATGCCGAACAGCTTTTGCTGTTTGTAGACAGCTCGGCGCAGGTGCTCACCGCCCCGGCTGCGGAAAAATAAAGTGATCTTCCGGCGGCCCTATGGGCTGCTGTAAACTTGGAACGAGGCATATTCCTTATGAAAATAACTCCTGCAATGATCTGTGATATTTGTTTGCTCGTGCTGCTGCTTTTGGTGGTGTTTCGCTATATGCACCGCGGCTTTTTGTCGGATATCGTGAACCTTTTGGGAAGCGTTGTCAGCATTGCGGGCGCCATGTTTGTTTCGCACACTTACTCGGAGCCGATATTTGACCAGCTGCTGCGCCCGGGGCTGGAAAAAAGCGTGATGGAAAACATTGCGGAAAACGGGCTGGATGTGGCAGCGCTGGCCGAAAAATACGGCGGCTTTCTGCCGGAAAGCTTTTTGCAGAATGTGATCCGCAGCGTAAGCAGCGCGCTGGATCAAACCGCCGCTGATGCGGCGCAGCGCGTGGTGGAGGCTGTGCTCAAGCCCATTTTTGTGCCGCTGATCTCCATTGTGCTGTTTTTTGTGGTGTTCATGCTGGCGCGTTTTCTGGTGTCGCTGCTGGCCGATCTTTTCACACACGCCAACAGCATTCCGCTGGCAGGCGGTGTAAACCGCGGGCTGGGCGCTGTGCTTGGCGTGGCAGCCGGATGCGTAGACCTGTTTTTGGTATACTGCGCGGCGTGGAGTCTGATGCTGCTCACAGGCGGTGCGCTGCCGGTTTTAAATCAGGAACTGTTTGACACCAGCCTTGTGCTGCGCCTTGGGGGGCTTTTGAATCCCTTTGTATAAACGGCGCGGCCTGTAAATGAGAAATTCCCGGAGAAGATAGACCAACTACCCAAAAGGAGGTAACATACAATGCTTTGTATCCGCTGTAAAAAGCGCACGGCGATCGTGTTTGTGCAGCGCATGGACGGCACCGGCAACGCCAAGCAGGAGGGCTACTGCCTTACCTGCGCGCGCGAGCTGGGCATTAAACCCGTAGAGGATCTGATGAAGCGTTTCGGCGTTTCGGATGAAGACCTGGAAAACATGGAAGAGCGCATGAGCAATTTCATGGAGGAAGCAGGCGAGGGCGGCAATCCGTTTGGCATGATGATGAATCCCGATGCCGACGGCAACGGCGAGGAAGGCGAGCAGGACGGCTTTTTGCCGGGCGGCAGCGCCACTTTTCCGTTTGGCATGCACGCCAACGGCGAAAATGCCGACAAACAGGGCGAGCCCGGCAAAAAAGGCCGCAAACCCAACAAGCGCAAATTTTTGGATAACTACTGCGACAACCTTACCGCCAAGGCCAAGGCAGGCAAGCTGGACAATGTGATCGGCCGCGACCGTGAAATTTACCGCACCATTCAGATCCTGTGCCGCCGCCAGAAAAACAACCCCTGCCTGATCGGTGAAGCCGGTGTGGGCAAAACCGCCATTGCCGAGGGCATTGCCCAGCGCATTGCAGCCGGGGATGTGCCCGCCCGCCTGAAAAACAAGGAGATCTACCTGCTGGACCTTACGGCGCTGGTGGCGGGCACGCAGTTCCGCGGGCAGTTTGAACAGCGCGTGAAGGGCCTTTTGGGGGAAGTGCGCGCTGACGGCAATATTATTCTGTTTATTGACGAGATCCACAACATCACGGCTGCGGGCGACAGTGAAGGCGCTATGAACGCGGGCAACATTATGAAGCCTGCTCTTTCCCGCGGCGAAATTCAGGTGATCGGTGCCACCACCTTTAACGAATACCGCAAATTCATTGAAAAAGATCAGGCGCTGGAACGCCGCTTCCAGCCCGTTAAGGTGGAAGAGCCCAGCATGGGCGATGCGCTGGCCGTGATGCAGGGCATCAAGGGCTACTACGAAAAGCACCACTGCGTGCAGGTGCCCGGCGATGTGCTGGCCGCCACGGTAAGCCTTTCCGAGCGCTATATCACCGACCGCTATCTGCCCGATAAGGCCATTGATCTTCTGGACGAAGCCTGCGCCTGCTGCAATCTGCGCCATCCCGAGATCAGCCGCTGCATTGAGGCCCGCCGCCAGCTGGCCGAGCTGGAGGAGCGCGAAAGCGCTCTGGAAAACCCCGGCACCGGCGAAGCCATCGACTATGAGCAGCTGGCACAGGTGAAAACCGATCTGGCCAAGGTGCGTGACGAGCTGCCTGCACTGGAGCTGAAAACCAGCGGTATCTGCGTGACCATGGAGGATCTGGCCCGGGTGATCGAGCTTTGGACGGGCATTCCCGCCGTAAAGATCAAGGAAAGCGAATTTGAAAAGCTGCGCGATCTGGAGGCCAACCTGAATCAAAAGGTGATCGGCCAGGAGGAGGCCGTGCATCTGGTCAGTCAGGCCATCAAGCGCAGCCGTGCCGATCTGAGCGGACGCCGCCGCCCGGCCAGCTTTATCTTTGTGGGCCCCACGGGCGTGGGCAAAACCGAGCTGGTGAAGCAGCTGGCCAGCCAGCTGTTTGACAGTGTGGACCCGCTGATCCGCATTGACATGAGCGAATATATGGAAAAGCACACGGTAAGCCGCCTGATCGGCTCGCCTCCGGGCTATGTGGGCTATGAGGAAAGCGGCCAGCTCACCGAAAAGGTGCGCCGCCGCCCCTACAGCGTGGTGCTGTTTGACGAAATCGAAAAGGCGCATCCGGATGTGATGAACCTGCTTTTGCAGATTCTGGACGAAGGCAAGATCAACGATGCGCAGGGCCGCGCGGTGGATTTTACCAATACTGTGATCTGCATGACCAGCAACGCAGGCAGCAGCGACCGTGTGGGCGAAACCGGCTTTAACAAAAGCCCGGCCCAGATGAGCAAGGACAAGGCGCTGAAAGCGCTGGGCGAATTTTTGCGCCCCGAATTCATGGGCCGTGTGGACGAGATCATTGCCTTTGCCCCCCTGAGCCGCGAAAGCCTGGAAAAAATTGCCGCCTTAACGCTGGATGAATACAAGCCCGGCATGGAAAAGCGCGGCATCACGCTGGAATACACCCCGGCGGCGCTGGCAGCCATTGTGCAGGAGGCAGGCAGCCGCTTTGGCGCGCGCGATCTGCGCCGTGTGGTGCGCAAGCGCGTGGAGGACCCTGTGGCCGAAAAGCTGATCGCAGGCGAGCCCATTTCGCACATTTTGCTGGATGCCGAAGGCGGCAAACTGCTTTTGCAAAATAAGGATCAGTAAAAATTCAGACCGTCTGGATTTTGCGTGTAGGAAAAGGATACGGTGGGATTATGACTTTGTTTGCTTATCAGATCTTTCACGCCGTGGCGCAGCAGGGCAGCTTTGCCCGTGCGGCAGAGCTGCTGCATGTGACCCCCTCTGCCATCAGCCACGCGGTGGCAGGCATGGAAGAGGAATTCGGGTTTTCGCTGTTTGCGCGCACCAAAAGCGGCGTAAAGCTTACGGGCAGCGGCGCTTCGCTGCTGCCTGCCGTAGAAATGGTATTGAACAGCCACGAAAACACCATGCAGCAGGTGGCCGAGATCAACGGCATGCAAAAGGGCAGTGTGCGCATTGGCGCGTTCAACAGCGTGTGTGTCGGCTGGCTGCCCCGCATTATTACCGGCTTTAAAGAAAAATTCCCCGCCATTGATGTGGAGATCTGGCAGGGCGATTACAACGATGTGGCCGCATGGCTGCGTGACGGTGTGGTGGATTTGGGCTTTCTTTCGGCCGATGCCAGCCGGGAAACCTGCTTTTTCCCGCTGTATGAGGACCCGTTGGTGTGCATTGCACCCTTCAGCTTTGTCACCCGTGAGCCCGGCCGCGTGAGCATTGAGGAAATGCGCGGCCAGCCCTTTGTGATCCAAAGCAGCGGCTGTGATGCCGATGTGCAGAACTACTTAAAAAAATACCGGCTGGAAGTGCGCTCCAGCTGCCATGTGGCCGACGATCAGTCCACCGTGGCCATGGTGCAAAGCGGGCTGGGCATCAGCATTATGCCGCGTATGCTCATGGAAAGCGGCTCGGCCAGCGTGCAGGTGCTGCCCATTGAGCCGGGCGCAAGCCGCACCATTGGCATGGCTTGCCTCAGCGAGGCCGGTATGTCGCCGGCTGCCAAGCAGATGCTGCGCTTTGTGCAGGATATGATGCGCAGCAAAAAATAACAGCATAGCAAAACGGCAGGGAGCTTTTCAACAAAAGCTCCCTGCCGTTTTTGTGCTTGCCCTGCCGTGCTTACAGGCTGCCGGTCAGGCGTTTTTTCTCAATTTTTAAAAAGTGGTAATAGGCGGGGATCAAAAACGAATCCGCCAGAATCCATGCCGCAGGCCCTGCAAAGCAGGCGGCGTTGAAGCCCCAAATGCCCACCAGTGCGGCAATGCCTGCGCGGCCAAACATTTCCATCACGCCCGCCAGAATGGCAATGGAGCTGTAGCCCATGCCCTGAATGCAGAAGCGGTATACGTTCACGCCGGTAAGGGGAATGTAGAACAGGCTCACCACCACCAGCATATGGCGGATATAGCCGATCAGCACCGTGTTGGAAGGGTCGGCAAAAGCCGTGGCAAGGGTGCTGCCTGCGGCAAAAAACAAAGCACAGGCCGAAACGGCATACACGCTGCCCAGCAGCATACAGCTGTTCACGCCCTCGCGCACACGGTCGGGCTTGCCCGCGCCGATGTTCTGCCCGGCATAGGTGGCAATGGCAGCCCCCAGCGCATCAAACGGGCAGCAAAAGATCACGCTCAGCTTGTTGGCTGCGCCCACGGCGGCCACAAAGGTGGTGCCCAGCGAGTTGACGGCGCTTTGCAAAATCACGCTGCCAATGGCCGTGACCGAATATTGCAGGCCCATGGGCAGGCCCATGCCGCAAAGGCGCACAGCGTGGCGGCGGCGCAGGTGCCATTCCTCGCCCTTGGGCTGCAGAATGGGAAATTTTTTTCCAATGTAGAAAAGGCACAAAAGGCCCGAAAGCCCCTGCGCGATCACGGTGGCCACCGAAGCGCCCATCACGCCCATGCCGCACACGGTGATGAACACAATGTCCAAAACAATGTTCAGCCCGGCGGCCAGCCCCAAAAACACCACGGGGGTGCGGCTGTCGCCCACGGCGCGCAGCATAGAGGAAGTCATGTTATACAAATAGGTAACGGGAATGCCCCAGAACAAAATGCCGATATAGGCGGCGGCATCGGCCAGAATTTCTTCGGGGGTGCCCATCCAACGCAAGATCTGGGTGCACAGCAGGCCGGTGCTGATGGCCAGCACCGCCGAAAAGATCACGCACAGCCACACGCAGCTGCCAATATAGCGCCGAAGTTCGTGCGGCTCCTGCGCGCCGAAGGCCTGCGCCATGGGAATGGCAAAGCCGCTGCACACTCCCATGCAAAAACCAATGATCATAAAGTTGATGGAGCCGGTAGAGCTTACGGCGGCCAGGGCGTTTTCGCCCAGAATGCGGCCCACGATCATGGTGTCTACCAGATTGTAAAATTGCTGAAACAGCATCGAAAGTAAAATGGGGGCCGAAAACTGCAGGACCAGCTTTAACGGCTTGCCCTCGGTAAGGCTTTTCGTCATGCAAACTCTCCTTCAAATCATTCGCTGCAAAGTGATTTTGGCAGCGGCACTTTCACCAAGTTGTCAGATTAATAGAACCAGAATATCATACTGCTATGCGGGGGCTTTTTGCAAGAGATTTTTTTCACAAGCCTTACATAAATTTCACAGTAAAACTGTGAAATCTGCCATACAGGCGATACAAAAAAGCAGCCCTCCCGGCGGGGCGGAAAGGCTGCTGAAAATGTTATTTGCGCGGGCCGCGGGGCAGCGGTATGTGGCTGCCCGCTGCGCGCCGGGCCGTGCTGGCGGGCTTTGCCTTGCCCACGGTGGGGCGCAGCGTGCGGCTTTCATAGGTGCCGTCGGGGCGGCGCGTGGCCAGAATGATGGGTTGACTTTGCACAAGGCCCGGCTTTACGGGGGCACGGCGCAGGCGGAACAGGATCAAAGCCACCAGTGCGGCCACCACCGCCACGGCAAACCAGCTGCCCAGCTTTTGGCGGTGGCTGTCGTTTAAAAGGCGGTTGTAGGTGTTGGCGGCCAGCAGGGTGTCCAGCCCGGAAACACGGGCCGAGATCGTGGCTGTACTGTCTGACTGCAGGCCCTGCCCCTGCAGCGTGACCGCCAGTGTGGGGGTAAAGGGCGTGCCCAGCACATAATATTCCGGCAGGGTGAATTCGGTTTGCAGGGCATCCGGGCTCACGCCGTCGGCCAGCAGAAGATCAACGGTCTCGGGGCTGGTCAGGGTGATATTCCCCAGCTTTTCTCCGCCGCCCCACACGGGGATCTGGGTTTGGCGGTTTTGCAGCGAAACCGATTTTCGGTGGAAATTGGAAAAACAGTAGTCACCCAGATTCACCAGATCGTCAAATTTCAAATTGCGTGAGTTGGCGTGCAGCACCACAAGGATCAGCTCCACGCCGTCCTGCTCGGCATAGTTCACCTGTGTGTACAGGGCCTGATCGTGCCAGCCGGATTTCGAGCCCTTCATGTACGGGCGATACACCTGATAGGATTCCCAGCGGGTGTAATCCGAATGGCTGAAATAGCGCTCCTTCGGCTGAATGTTGGTGGGCTTCATCGTCCAGGTGTCCTCATAGCAGAACACGGTTTCAAAGCCGGGCTGCTGCAGCGCCCAGCGGGTGATCACCGCCATATCCCGGGCGGTGGTGTACAGCTGCTCATTGTGCAGGCCGGTGGGGTTGGAAAAATGCGTGTCGGTAAGGCCCAGCTGCTGCGCCTTATCGTTCATGGCCTGCACACCGCCCTCAATGCTGCCGCCCACATAGGTGGCCAGCATATTGGCGGCATCGCAGGCCGAAGAAAGGCAGGTGGCGTACAGCATATCCTCCAGCCGCACTTCCTCGCCGGGGCGCAGCGCAATGTGGGCGGCACCGTTTTCCATGGCGTTCATTTCGTCCTCGGTCACGGTCAGCATGGTGTCCCAGTTGCCCTGCGCCTTTTCGCAGGCAAGGCCCAAGATCATAATTTTGGTGATGGAGGCCGGATACAGCACTTCATCGGCGTTTTTTTCAATCAGCACCTGCCCGGTGCCGCGCTCGGTCACAATATAGGCCTCGCAGTCGGTGGCCACCGGGGAAGCCCCCTCGGCAGCGGCGGGCACGGCCAGCCCCAAGGAAAGAGCCGCAGCCAGCACAAGGCTGAAAAATCCTTTTATCTTCAATGTTTTCCTCACAAATACTCCATGGCATCATTGCACGAAGCGCTGCTGCCCCATAAATCGGCCGCCCGGATACAAAGTCCGCTAAAAACGGCAGCACAAAGGACAGCACAGATTTTAAAGAACACCAACTTTAATTATACGGCAGGCTCGTGCCCAAAAGCAAGGCTTCGGCAAAATGTTGCAGCTTTTTTGTGATCAAAAGGAATTTCCTGTCCGCAATATGCTATAATCAAAAAAACAAAGAAAGGAAGGCAGCGGTATGCAAAGCGATGATTTAAACGCCCAAAAACAGGCGGCCCGCCGCGCTGCAAGGCAGCAGCTGGCCCAAATTTCCCCGCAGGAATTTTCGGCCATCGGTGCGGCCATGTGGCAAACGCTGCAGGCGCAGCCCGCATGGCAAAGCGCCCAGAGCGTGTTCTGCTTTGTGGGGGCATTGCACGAGCCGGACACCATGCCCATTCTGCAGGGAGCGCTTTCGGCAGGCAAACAGCTGCTGGTGCCGCGCATAGCGGGCCCCGGGCAAATGCAGCTGGTGCCGCTGCAAAGCCTTGGGCAGCTGCAGCCGGGCGCTTTTGGCATTTTAGAGCCGCCGCAGGCTCTGCCGGCCATTCCCGCAGGCAGCGGGGTGCAGCTGGCGGTTTTGCCATGCCTTGCGGCAACGCGCAGCGGCATGCGCCTTGGCCACGGCGGCGGCTATTATGATCGGTTTCTGGCAAATTACAGCGGCCGACGCCTGATCTTGTGCCCCGAAGCACTGCTGGCGCCGTCGCTGCCCACCGGCCCGCTGGACGAGCCTGCCCAGGCAGTGCTCACGGAAAAAGCCCTGTACGGAACATTATAAGCCGTGCCGCAGGGCGTTTGCCCGGTGTGTGCATCGGCCATGAGACTATATCTATAGAAAAGGAGAAAGCGTATGAGCAGCAAAATTTACACCCTGCGCGCAGACAAGCAGCACCCGCTGAAGGATGTGTGCGCCAAGCTGAAAAGTGAAATGGACAAAAAGCTTGGCGCTGATCTGTGCGCCGACATCTGCCGCACCGAAAACGACAGCCAGATCCGAATGCTGGCGTTTGAATGTTTTTATCTTCATATGGGCGGGTTTGCCTCGCTGGGAATTCTGCTCATCGAAAACAGCCGCGAACAAACCGCCGATGTGGTGGGCTATGGCGGTGACAGCATCATTCGGGGCGCCAACAAGGATCTTGCCAAAAAAGCAGTGCAGATCCTGGGTGAGATGGGCTTTACCGTGCTGCAGGAAAAGGAATGCGTGACCTGAGGTTTTTCACCCGGCGGGGTGTGCCTTGCAGCGCGCATACAGCCCGGCGGCCAGCACAGCTGTGAAAATTTCGGCTGCCGGAAAGGCGATCCAGATGCCCTGCATCTGCAAAAGGGCATTCAGGGCCGCCATCAGGGGCAGCAGCACGGCAAACTGGCGGCACAGCTGAATAAAAATGCTGGGCAGAATATGGTCGGTGGCCTGCAGATAGGTGGCCGACATGGTGGAAAAGCCGTTGAACAAAAAGCCGATGCCCAGAATGCGCATGGCGGGCACGCCCAGCGCCTGCATTTCAGCCGAAGCTGCAAACAAGGCCAGAATCTGCCGGGGCACAGCCAAAAGCAGCAGAGCGCCCACGCCCATAATGGCCATCACAATGCCGGTGCCCACATGAAAGGCCGCCTGCACGCGCCGGGGCTTTGCGGCGCTGTGGTTAAAGCGCATAATGGGCAAAACGCCTTGGATCAGCCCGTTCATGGTCATGGCAATCATTTGCTGCACCTTGAAATATACGCCGAAAAATGCAATGGCGGTGGGGGTGTAGCCTGCCAGAAACAGATTGACAAAAATCACCGAGAACGAGGACAGAGCGTTCATCACAAACGAGGGCAGGCCCAGCATAAATATGCCGCGGATCATTTTGCGCTCGGCGCGGAAACCGTGGGTTTCCATGCGCACATGCTGTTTTGTGCCGAAAAGCAGCCAAAGCGCCAGCAGCATGGAAAAAATATAGCCCATCACGCTGGCAAGGGCCGCGCCCGTAACGCCCATTTGCGGAAAAGGCCCGATGCCGAAGATCAACAGCGGGTCAAACACAAGGTTTACCAAAACGCCCGCGATCTGTAAAAACATGGGCTGGATCATATTGCCGGTGGCCTGCAGGATCTTTTCAATGGAAATGTACACCATGCTCGGCACCTGCATAAAGGCGCACACGCCCAGATATTCCAAGCACAGCGCATACAGCGAGGCATCGCGGGTGAAGGCCGCAAAATAGGGGCGCATCAGCACAAGGGCCAGCACATTCAGCACCGTGCCCACCAACACCGAAAGCAGCAGACCGTGCGTTACAGCGCGGTTTGCTTTTTTTGGCTCATTTTCTCCCAGATATCCGGCGATCAGAATGTTGATGCCCACGCCCAGCCACACCGAGGCCGAGGTCATCAACGCTGTAATGGGGAAGGAAAGCGAAACCGCCGTGAGCGCATTTTCGCTCAGCTGCGCCACAAAAGCGCTGTCGATCAGGTTATAGGAATATTGCAAAAACATGGAAAACACCGGCGGCAGCGACATTTTCACGATCAGCTTGGGAATGGGCATCGTGCCCATCAGATTTTCTTGATGCATGGGAGAGGTTCCTTTCCGTATCATTTTGGCACAAAAAAACGCCATGCACTCTCAAAAAAGCGAGCGCATGGCGAAAAGTAAGTATTTGCATACTCAGAAAAGTCCATACAGGTTTTGGAAGCACAGTATACCATAGGCATACCCAAATGTCAATTAAGGATAACGCTGTTTTGAAAGCGTTCAGGATAAGAAAGAATAAATGGCGCTAAAGATAAGCTGTAACGGAAGAATCTAAGCATAACAATGATAAAACGTTAAAGATAAAATAATAAAACGAATTAAGGGTAAAAAATGCTTGACAAAAACACAAAGCTGGTATATACTCTTGATGAACGAAAAAGCCGCGGGCTGCAGACTGCGGCGGCAGGCCCCTGCCTGCAAAAAAAATCTTAAAATCAAAAACTGAAAAATCAAAACGAAGGAGGCGAAGAAGTGCCCCAAGAAATTGCGGCACCATAGGCCATGAAACTGATCCATCTTTCTGACATTCATCTCGGAAAAAGAGTCAACGAGTTTTCCATGCTGGAAGACCAGGCGCACATTCTGAAAAAGATCCTTGCCGTTATTGACGAAGAAAAGCCGGACGGCGTGCTGATCGCCGGCGATGTGTATGATAAATCGGTTCCTTCCACCGAGGCCGTGCAGCTGTTTGATGATTTTCTGGTGCGGCTGGCAGAGCGCAAGCTGCCGGTTTTCATCATCAGCGGCAACCACGATTCCCCCGAGCGGCTTTCTTTTGCCAATCGCCTGATCGATGCAGCCGGCATTCATCTGGCGCCGGTGTATAACGGCGTGGTAGAGCCCATCACCCTCAGCGACGAATACGGCCCGGTGAATGTGTATATGCTGCCCTTCATCAAACCGGCCCATGTGCGCGGATTTTTTCCGGACACCGAGATCACCGGCTATTCCGATGCCGTGGCGGCAGCCATTGGCCGCATGAACATCGACAGAGCGCAGCGCAATGTGCTGATCACTCACCAATTTGTCACGGGCGCACAGCGCTCGGATTCCGAAGAACTCTCGGTGGGCGGCACCGACAATATCGGGGCCGAGGTTTTCTGCGGCTTTGACTATGTGGCGCTGGGGCATATCCACGGCCCGCAAAACATGGATTCCGGCCGCATTCGCTATTGCGGCTCCCCGCTCAAATATTCCTTTTCGGAGGCAGCGCAGCAAAAATCCGTTACCGTGGCAGAGCTTAAAGAAAAAGGCACGCTGGAAATCCACACCGTGCCGCTGATCCCCCGCCGCGACATGGTGGAGCTGAAGGGCAGCTACCAGCAGCTTACCCTGCGGGAGTTTTACGAAAACACCACATACCAAGAGGATTACACCCACATCACCCTCACCGATGAAGAAGATATCCCCGATGCCGTGGCAAAGCTGCGGGCGGTGTATCACAACCTGATGAAGCTGGATTACGACAACACCCGCACCCGCCATTCGGCAGCCATCAGCGGTGCGGAAAATGTTGAAACACGCTCGCCCATTGCCCTGTTTGCCGAGTTTTACGAGCTGCAAAACGGCCTGCCCATGTCCGCCGAGCAAACAGAGCTTGTGGCGTCTTTGATCGAAAAAATCTGGGAGGGAGAAGAATGAGACCCATTACACTCACCATGTCGGCATTTGGCCCCTATGCGGCAAAAACCGTGATCGAACTGGATAAGCTTGGCACCAACGGCCTGTATCTGATCACCGGCGATACCGGCGCCGGAAAAACGACCATATTCGATGCTATCACCTACGCTTTATACGGCGAGGCAAGCGGCAACACCCGCGATGTCAATATGTTCCGCTCCAAATACGCCGAGCCCTCCACCCCCACCGAGGTGGAACTCACCTTTGCCTATGCACAGAAAATCTACACCGTTAAGCGCAACCCTGAGTATGACAGGCCCAAGGCCCGCGGTGAGGGCTATACCACCGAAAAAGCCAACGCCGAGCTGCACTATCCCGATGGGCGGGTGGTCACCAAGCTGAAAGAGGTAAACAAGGCCATTGTGGACATCATGGGCATTGACCGCAGCCAGTTTACCCAGATCGCCATGATCGCACAGGGCGATTTTTTGAAATTGCTGCTGGCCTCCACCGAGGACCGTAAAAAAATTTTTCAAAAAATCTTCCGCACCCAGTGCTATTATCAGCTGCAGGAGCGCCTGAAAAATCAAACCGGCGAGTTGGCTAAGGAATACGAGAGAATCGGCGGCAGCATTCGCCAGTATATCAATGGCATCGCCTGCCACCCGGACGATGTGCTGATGCTGGAAGTGGACAAGGCAAAAAAAGGCGAGCTGAAAAACACCGAGGCAGTACAGCTGGTGGAAAAGCTGATCGATCAGGATGCTGCTGCGCAGCAAAAGGTTTTGGACAAGATCGGGAAGCTGGATAAGCAAAAGGAAGCGATCGCGGCACAGCTGGCAGTGGCCGAAAACCGAAAAACAACCGAGGAGAAGCAGGAAAAAGCAAAGGAAAACCTTGACCGGGAAACCCAGCGGCTGAAAACGCTGGAAACAGAAAAGAACGAAGCGGCAGCACATCAACCCGAGGTGCAGAAGGCCGTTGAAACCATAGCCAAGCTGGAAGCACAGCTGCCGGAATATGCCGAAATGCAGAAAAAACAAACCGAGCGCACCGGCCTGCAAAAAGCCCTTGAGGAACTTGCCCAAAAAATCCAAACGGAAGAAGAAGCAGAGCAAAAACTGGCCCGGAGCATTGCAAAGTTCAAGGCCGAACAGGCTTCGCTGCAAAACGCCGGTGCCGCTCAGGCTGCGCAGAAGGCTGAAAAAGAACGGCTGGCGGAACAGCAAAAAGAGTTGAATGCGCTGAAAAATGAGTACGCCGCATACCAAAAGCTGGAGGCCCAGCAAAAAAAGGCACAGGCCGATTACGCCCAAAAATCGGGGGAATCCGGCAAAAAGCGCGCGGAGTACGAGCATAAAAACAAGCTGTATCTGGATGCACAGGCGGGCATTTTGGCCGAAACGCTCACCGAGGGCGTGCCCTGCCCGGTGTGCGGCTCACTGGAACATCCGCACCTGGCGCAAAAGCCGGAAAACGCCCCCACCAAGCAGGAGCTGGAAATCTGCAAGGCCAAGGCGGAAGAAGCGGAAGCGGCCACGCAGACGGCCAGCAGCAAGGCCAGCACCTGCAACGGGCAGGTGGATGCCAGCCGGGAAACCCTGCAGGCCCATGGGCAAAAATGGCTTGGCACCGATGCCGTAGAAGAAATAGAGCGCCTGTGCAGCGAGAAACAGCAGCAAACAGCGGCGGCGCTGCAAAAGGCGGAGCAGCAGCTGGAAGAAATTGCAAAGCAGCTTGGCCGAAAAGCTGCGCTGGATCAGCTGATCCCCCAAAAAGTGGACGAGCTTGAACAATGCAAAAATCGGCGTGGCAGCTATGAAACCCAGCAGGCAGGCGATGGGGCAAAGCTGCAGGCAGCAGAAAAACGCCTGCAGGAATTGGCGGAAAAGCTTTCGTATCCGTCAGAAGCCGAGGCAAATCAGGCACTGCAGCAGCTGCGCGGGCAAAAAGAGGCATGGGGAAATGCTATAAAGGAAACCCAAAAGGCGTATGATGAATGCGCAAAGAACCTTGCCGCCCTGAAGGGAACGCTCGAGGGCTATCAAAAAACGCTGCAGGGCATGGAAAAGGTGGATGTGCAGGCGGTGATGGCCGCACAAGCCGAGGCGGATCAGCAAAAAGCTGCTTGGGAAGCACAAAAGAGGAAAATCGGTGATCGCCTTGCGGTCAATCGGCCCATTCTGGAAAATCTGCAGCCGCAGATCAGCCAAATGGAGAAAACCGAAAAAAGCCTTCAGTGCGTGCAGGCACTTTCCGACACGGCCAACGGCAGGCTTTCCGGCAAGGAAAAGATCATGCTGGAAACCTATATTCAGATGACCTTTTTTGACCGCATCATCCGGCGCGCCAATGTGCGGCTCATGGTGATGTCCGGCGGGCAATACGAACTGAAACGCCGTGTCAACGCCGAAAACAATCGCTCACAGGCCGGGCTGGAACTGGATGTGATCGACCATTACAACGGCAGCGAGCGCAGCGTAAAGACGCTTTCCGGCGGCGAATCCTTCAAGGCATCGCTGGCGCTGGCGCTTGGCCTTTCGGACGAAATCCAGTCCTCGGCGGGCGGCATTCGTTTGGACACGATGTTTGTAGACGAAGGCTTCGGCTCGCTGGACGAAGAATCGCTGGAGCAGGCGGTGAACGCCCTTGTGGGCTTAACGCAGGGCAACCGTTTGGTGGGCATTATTTCTCATGTGAGCGAGCTGAAAAACCGCATTGACAAGCAGATCGTTGTCACCAAAGAAAAAAGCGGCGGCAGCAAAGCCGAGATCCTTTGCTGAGGCGGCCTCAAAAAAACTACCGCTCCTTGATAGCAAAATATCATGGAGCGGTAGAAATGGAGGCATAAAAGTATGACATTATCGTATGAAAAACCTAAGTGTACAGGAATTTTAAACGAAATGAAGAAATAAACACATAAGAGAAAGGAAAATTATGAATAAACAAGAATATGATGTCGTAAAAGATATGAATTATTTGGAATATTGTGACTATCTGCAGAATAAATACGGTATCGGACGCTGCGATTATATGAATTCCGACTTTAAGAAAAAGAATCCCAAAAAGCTGTCGCGAACCAGCGAGGGGTTGGTGGTTCACCACAAAATGGAAGATCGTATGATCATGTTGTCAACTCCGGCATATGCGAAAATGGGGCCAATCGAATGGCAGAAAGCAGAAAATTTGATTTACTGTGACTATCTGGAACACCTGCTTTTACATATTTTGATTTGTGAGAATCCGTCGGAGGATAGGATAGAAGGGTATGCCGTTGGCATTGGAGGAGTTATAAACTTTCTTGTGCCAGAATTGAATGATGTTTATTCCGGTTGGGTATCCAAACAGCAGTGGCGTGAAAATTGCTATAATAAAGTGCGGAATGACGAAGAAGTATATCTTTGCCTGCTGGAAAAATATATAAAGGGTCAAGGTAAAGAATTTGACGAAAAAACTTTGGAAAGAAGTTATAATGAAAGATATGGCTATTGGAGTTCTGAAAAAAATCGGGAAATATTCAAAAAAAATTCGTAAAATAACAAAATCGCCTAAGAAAAAACAAGGGGGCATATCAAAGCACCTTTACCACGCACACACTCTGCTGGCCGCAGGCTTCAAACAGGGCTAACGCCTGCCGGGTAAGCACTTCGCCGCTTACCGCCAGGGCAATGGCAGGCGGGCAGCTCACGGCGGGGGCGGCGCACACGCGGCCCAGCGCATGGCCCAGCGGCACTTCCTCACTGGGGGCAAGGCAGGCGGCGCGAATGCTCATGGCGCGCGGCAGCGGGGCAAAACAGCGCTGCGGCAGGGGCAGGGGGGCTGTGCGCGGCAGCGAAAGCAGTGCGGCCTCCAGCCGGTCCAACTCGGCAGGGGTGTTGCCGGGGCTGACCATGCACACCAGAAAATCACGGTCAGCAAATTCCGGCTCCAGCCCTTGGCGGCGCAGGGCGTCGGCGGCCTGCAGCCCCGTAAGGCCCATGGCGGCGGCGTGTATCGAAAGCTTGAGCGCTTCGCCCGGCATCACGGAAACCCCGGCGGCTGAAAGGCGGGCTTTTCGCGCGGCCAAATCCAGGGCAAGCGCCTGCAGGGCGGCGGGCAGCGGCCCGGAAAGGGCGCGGTTTACAAGGTCCAGCGATTCCAAAATCAGATAACTGGGGCTGGTGGAGCCAAACAGCATCAGCGCCTGCTTGGCATAGGGGCGCAGGTGCGCGGCGCTTTTGGCAAGGTGCAAATAGGCACCGCCGGTAAGGGCCGGCAGCGTTTTGTGGGCAGAATCGCAGCAAAGGTCAGCCCCCAGATCCAGCGGATGGCAGGGGCAGGACAAAAAATGCAGATAAGCCCCGTGGGCATTATCCACCAACAGCAGTGTGCCAAAGCGGTGGCAAACGGCTGCCAAAGCGGCAATGTCTGCGGTTTGCCCCAGATAATCCGGGCTGGTGATATACACGGCAGCCGGTGCGTGCGGCAGGGCGGAAAGCGCCGTTTCCAGCTGATGGGCCGAAACAGGGCAACTCCACAAGGCGGCCTGCGGCCCGGGCTGCGGCCACAGCCACGAAACCTCAAGATCCAGCAGGGCGCAGGCGTATAAAAAGGCCTTGTGCGCGTTGCGTGCCGCCAGAATCAGCGGCCTTTCGCCGCCGTTTTGTCCGTTTAAAACGGCCAGATGCAGCATGGCGCGAATGCACTGGCTGGAGCCCTCGGTGGAATAATATGTGGCGGCGCTGCCAAACAGCTGTGCGGCGTTTTGCTCGCTTTGGGCAATAATGCCGTCGGCCTCGTAAAGCGCATCGGCCCCGGCAATCTCGGTAATGTCCCACCGCTCAAAGCCCAGCGGCCCGGTGCCCTTGTGCCCGGGCATGTGCATACGCGCCGTGCCGCCTGCAATATACTTTTGCACAAAATCGTAAATGGGTGTCTGCATAGCAAATCCTTTTGGGAAACCAATATCGTAACAACAAAAAGTGTATATAAAATCAAAACCCGCAATGATCGAGTGATCATTGCGGGTTTTGTTGGCGGAGTAGGAGAGATTTGAACTCTCGCGACGGTTTCCCGCCCTACGCCCTTAGCAGGGGCGCCTCTTCGACCTCTTGAGTACTACTCCAAGTTCAAAGTGATTCACATATTCACTTATAATTGGCGGAGAGGGTGGGATTCGAACCCACGGCACATTGCTGTGTCACTGGTTTTCAAGACCAGCTCCATAAACCACTCGGACACCTCTCCATAGTGGGCAATCTGACCGCCATCAGAGTGCGAAAATAAGTATAGCAGAAGAGGTGCGCTTTGTCAATGACTTTTTTACAAAAATTATAAAAATACGAAAAATCGCAAGTTTCTGGCGGTAAAAACTGCCTTTTTATGCCCCGCCCAAGGCCCAAAAGGCATCAGGCAGCCCGGCCGCTGCCGGAAAAATCCAGCCGAATGGCTTTGCGGTGCGCACGGGGAGCCTCGTGCAAAAGAAAACGCACACAGGCCCAGCCGCCCCCAAGGCACAATGCCGTGCCGCAAAAAATGCCGCCAAAGCTCATAAGCCCTTCAAAGGCTGCGCCCATCAGCATAAACAGCCCAAACCCGCACACAAGGATCAAAAACCGCCCAAAATCCTTTTTCATAATGAAACCTCTCTCTTTGAATAACAACTCACGGTTGTTCCATACCTGCATCATAATACAACTGCCGGTTGTTGTCAATGCTTTTTTACAACTTTTTAGAGAAGATATTGCGAAAAATGCTTTACATCAACAACAACTGGTTGTATAATAAAACCGAAATATCATATTGTGTTTTATGGCAATGCCGGGCCGTTGGGCAACATTTGGCGGCGCTGCCTGTGCGATACAAATGCATTTTGCAGGAGGAAACCACATGAATGGAATACAGCTGAAGGAATGCCGAAAAGCCAAAGGAATGAGCCAGGCCACGCTTTCGCGCTTGCTGGGCGTTACGCAGCAGGCGGTGGGCAAGTGGGAAACCGGCCGCTCTAATCCGGACCCCGAAATGCTGGTGCGCTTGGCCGAGGTGCTGGGCACCACCACCGACTATCTGCTGGGGCTGCACACCGGCGGCGCTGAGGCCGAGCAGGCCGGGCGCAGATTTTTCGGAGGCTATGCCGAATGCCCCATTCCTGTGATCGGCACGGTGCGCGCCGGGTATGGTGCGCTGGCCTTTGAAGAGGATTATGGTACAGAATATGCGCGTGTGAAGGACCCGCAGAACTATTTTTATCTGGTGGTCAAGGGCGACAGCATGGAGCCCCGCATTTCGGATGGCGATCTGGCGCTGGTACACCGCCAAAGCACGCTGGATTCCGGCGATCTGGGGGTGATCGTATATGGTGACGAGGGCGAGGGAACGCTGAAAAAGTATATCCAGCGCGGCAACGCCGTGGTGCTGCACCCGTTCAACACCAGCTACGAGGATAAAATCATTCGCGGCGAGGAACTCAACCAGCTTTACATTGCCGGAAAAGTGGTGGAAACCAAAACCAAGTGGTAAGGGCTTTCACGCTTTCACAAAACCGGCAGGGATACATATATAAGTATATAAGAGGCAAGTCATGGATCTGGAACAAAAACTTATGATCTTGGCCGACAGCGCCAAATATGATGTGGCTTGCACTTCCAGCGGCACAGTGCGCAGCGGCAAAGACGGTATGCTGGGCAACAGTGTGGGCGGTGCGGGCATCTGCCATGCCTTTTCGGCCGATGGGCGCTGCATCTCTCTTTTAAAGGTACTGATGACCAATGTGTGCTGCTACGATTGCTCGTATTGCACCAACCGCCTGAGCAACGACCGCCCGCGTGCGGCCTTCACACCGGAGGAACTGGCTGAGCTGACCATACAGTTTTACCGCCGCAACTACATTGAAGGGCTGTTTTTGTCCAGTGCGGTGCTGGTGAGCCCGGATTATACCATGGAGCGCATGATCCGCTGCCTGGAGCTGCTGCGCGGAAAATACCGCTTTAACGGATATATTCACGCAAAAACCATTCCGGGGGCAGACCCGGAGCTTGTGCGGCAGATGGGCTTTTTGGCGGACCGCCTTTCCGTAAACATCGAGCTGCCCAGCGAGGCCAGCCTGAAAATGCTGGCGCCGGATAAAACCAAGGCGGGCATTCTGCGCCCCATGAAGCAAATTGCAGCGGGCAGTGAGCAAAGCCGAAAGGAGCTGGCCCTGTATCGCGGCGCACCGCGCTTTGCACCTGCCGGGCAAAGCACCCAGATGATCGTGGGGGCATCGCCCGAAACGGATTATCATATATTGCATCTCACCGAGGGCCTTTACAAAAAATTCGGCCTGAAGCGAGTGTTTTATTCGGCCTATCTGCCCGTGGTGGAGGATCAGCGCCTGCCTGCGCTGAATACAAGGCCGCCGCTTTTGCGTGAGCACAGGCTGTATCAGGCCGATTGGCTGCTGCGCTTTTACGATTTTTCGGCAGCCGAACTGCTGGACGAGCAAAACCAGAATTTCAACCCGTATTTAGACCCCAAATGCAACTGGGCCATTCATCATTTTGAGCTGTTTCCGGTGGATGTGAACCGTGCGCCGCTGGAAATGCTGCTGCGTGTGCCCGGCATCGGCCCCAAAAGCGCCCGCCGCATCCGCAATGCCCGCCGCATGGCATCGCTTGGGCTCGAGGAACTGCGCCGCATGGGCGTGGTGCTCAAGCGCGCGCAGTATTTTATCACCTGCCGCGGCTTTTCGGGGGCGCTGAATGCCCGCCGCGAGGAGGTGGCGCGCACATTGATCGACCCGCAGGCGTTTTCGGTGGGGGTGCAGCAGCTCAGCCTGTTTGACACCCCCTCAAATGCCCTGCCCGGCGAGCAGCCGGGGGCCTTGGCAGCGCCTGCCGTGCATCGGCTGATCGACGAGGGCGCGCAGCCGGCCCTTGCGGCACAAACTGTAAAGGAGGAAGCAGTGCAATGGCTTGCCAACGCGATGTGATCTATTGGTACGACGGCACCTTTGAAGGCTTTTTGTGCTGTGTGTTTGAAAGCTACGCAAACCGGGAGATCCCCTGGGATATCTGGTATTATGCCACCCGCCAAAGCAGCCTTTTTCCGGGGGTGGATGTGCAAACCGATATGGTCAGGGCGCAGCGTGTGCTGAAGAGCATTCGGGAAAAACTGGGCCAGCGCGTGTATTACATGGTGGTGCGCGGCTTTTTAAACGGCGATGAGGGTAAGGAAATCCGCCTTTTGCGCTTTTTGCGCCTGATGTATGACAAAGGGCCGCAGGCGGCTTATCAAACCGGCGCGCCCGAAGTGGCCGATGTGGTGCAGCTGGCACGCGCAGTGGCCAACGAAGCCTGCCAGTTCAAGCAGTTTATCCGCTTTGAAGAGCGCGAGGGAATGCTGGGCGCGGTGATCTCGCCCAAGCACTATGTGCTGCCGCTGCTGCGCACCCATTTTTGCGACCGTATGCCAAACGAGGACTTTCTGATCTACGACAATCAGCATTATGTGGCGCTGGTGCGCCGGGGAGAGGATGTGCATTATACGCGCTTTCAGGGCGGCTATCTGATGTCCAGCCCCGAAGAACGCGAGCATACCTATCAAAGGCTGTGGAAAGCCTTTTACGATGCACTGGCCATTGAGGAACGCCGCAACGAAAAGCTGCGGATGCAGCATTGCCCCAAGCGCTTTTGGGAAAATATGACCGAGCTGAAGGATCTGGCATAAAAAACAGCATAAAGCAACGCGGAGCGCCATTCCCAAGGGGGAACGGCGCTCCACGGCGTTTTACTATTATTTAAAAAGGATATCAGTCGTCGTTTTCCAGATTCACATAGCTGCGGCGCACCATGGTGTGATCGTCAAGAAAAACGGTGACAGCCAAAGCCACAGAGGCTGCCAACAGGAAAAACGAAAAAATCTTTGCCAGTGCTTTCATAAAGTGGTACCTCCCCGTAATGTAACAAAAATCCATATAAAAAACAGGCGGTGCCGATAAAACACAGTGCCCGCGGGCCTATCCGGAACATTCCCAAAGCAGCCTGTGGGCGCTTTACACAAATACGGCAGTACAGCAGCAGAGCGCCGCGCTTCTTATATAAGGTATATTATACCACAGATTTGCCCAAGTGCAATGCCTGCGGCTTTCACATATACCATGCATCGTGAAAAAAGAAAGAGCGAATTTTTAAGCGAAACCTGTGAAATTTTTGTTGACTTGTGGGGCTTGGGTGATAAAATATATATGTATAGGTGGGGGCGCTACAGGCAGCCATGCCGTGCCATTTTGGGGGCACGCGCCCTTGCCTGCAATCATTTGGACTGTCTCTTGGCCTTTTTTGGTCCGGAGCAAAGCAGTTTCCCGGCACGGAAGGCTGGCGGGAAGGTTTTTCCTGCGCATTGTCTGACGAACAGCGGGAAGGTGCAGATGTGCATTCTGCCCATTCGCCGCGCCGTGAGATTGCTCTGCTTCGGAAAAAGAAATTCTGCGGAGAGAGTACCATAGTAAGAAATGGGGGATCGTTTATTCATGTTCAAGAAACTGAAGCGCTCGGCTGAAGGTGCCAGCGTGCCCCATGAGAAAGCGACCGCAGGTATGGCTACTGTTGTAATGCCTGCTCCTGCAAAGGTCGTTCTTCCCATGTCGCAGCACATCGGTGCACCTGCCGCACCCGTTGTTAAAAAGGGCGACACCGTTATGGTGGGCACCCTGATCGGTCAGGCTGGCGGTTTTGTCAGTGCCAACATTTACTCCAGCGTGTCTGGTACCGTGTCGGCAGTGGCTCCCGTGGCCATGGCAAACGGCTCGAGCTGCAATGCAATTACCATCGAATCCGACGGTCAGCAAACCGTCGACCCCGCCTGTGTACCTCCTGTTGTCACGGATAAAGACAGCTTCCTGAAGGCTGTGCAGAACTGTGGTCTGGTGGGTCTGGGCGGCGCAGGCTTCCCTGCACACGTGAAACTCAGCGCCAAGGGCATCGACTATCTGGTCATCAACGGCGCCGAGTGTGAGCCTTTCCTGACTCCGGATACCCGCGAGTTCCTGGAATGCAGCGACACCATCATCAGCGGCATTGAAGCTGTGATGAAGTACTGCGAAATTCCCAACTGCGTGATCGGCATCGAGCGCAACAAGCCCGAGTGCATCGATCTGATGAGCGGCCTTGTGGCCGGCATGAAGGGCGTAAGCGTAAAGCCGCTGCCCATGCGCTATCCTCAGGGCGCTGAGAAAACCCTGATCGAAAGCTGCACCGGCCGCGAAGTGCCCAAAGTGGGCCCCACCGGCAAGCCCGGCCTGCCCGCCGATGCAGGCTGCATCGTGATGAACGTTACCAGCGTCTCCACGCTGGGCAAGTTCCTGAAAACCGGTGTGCCTCTGGTAACCAAGCGCCTCACGGTTGACGGCGACGCTGCTGCCAAGCCCATGAACGTGGAAGTGCCCATCGGCACCCTGTTCACCGATATCATTGAATTCTGCGGCGGCATCAAAGAGGGCAAAACCCTGGGCAAGGCCATTTCCGGCGGCCCCATGATGGGCCTTGCCATGTTCGGCACGGACTTCCCTGTGCTGAAGCAGAACAACGGCCTGATCCTTTTGAGCCGTGAAGCTGCCAACCTGCCCGAGCCCAGCGCCTGCATTCGCTGCGGCCGCTGCATCAACGGCTGCCCCATGGGTCTGGAGCCTGTCAACATTGCCAATGCCTATACCGCCAAGAATATGGACGAACTGGGCAAGCTGAATGTTGATTTGTGCGTTGCCTGCGGCAGCTGCAGCTTCGTGTGCCCCGCAAAGCGCCCCGTCACCCAGACTGTGCGCCTTGCCAAGGATGCATACATGGGCTATCTCAGATCTCAGGGAGGTAAATAAAAATGGATGAGCGTTTGATCGTTACGGCCTCCCCGCATATCACCGCTGCTGCCACCACCCGCAAAATGATGGGTACCGTGGTGCTGGCTTTGATGCCCTGCGTGCTGGCCTCTGCAATTATTTTCGGTATGCGTGCTCTGGTGCTGGAAATCGTCACCACCGCCGCCTGCGTACTGTTTGAGTACCTGTACACCCGCTTTATGAAAAAGCCCAACCCCGTGGGCGATCTGTCCGCTGTGGTCACCGGCCTGATCCTGGCACTGAACTTCCCGGTAAGCCTGCCTTTGTGGATCGGCGTTGTGGGCGCTTTTGTGGCAATCGTGATCACCAAGCAGCTGTTCGGCGGCTTGGGCATGAACTTTGCCAACCCCGCTCTGGTGGGCCGTATTGTGCTGTTCACCGGCTTTGCTGCCCGTATGACCACTTGGGTTTACCCCGATTCCGCTGTGGGCCAGCTGAGCAGCGCCACCCCCCTGCAGGTGCCTGATCTGAACCAGGTCGATCTGATCGATCTGTTCCTGGGCAACCATGGCGGTGTGCTGGGCGAAACCTGCGTTCTGGCCTGCCTGATCGGCTTTGTGATTTTGGTAGCCACCAAGGTGATCAGCCCTGCCATTCCCGTGGCCTATGTGGGCACCGTGTTTGTATGCTTCCTGCTCACCGGCAACGGCCTGCATTTTGCCCTGGCCGAGATCATGGCCGGCGGCCTGATGTTCGGTGCTGTGTTTATGGCAACCGATTATGTAACCAGCCCCTTCACCCTGAAGGGCAAGATTGTGTACGGTGTGTTTATCGGCATCGTCACCTTCGCCATTCGTTACTTCGGCAGCATGGCTGAGGGCGTTTCCTACTCTATCCTGCTGGGCAACCTGGTTACTCCTTACATCAACGACCTGACCCACCAGACTCCTCTGGGCTATGTGAAGCCTGCGAAGAAAGCAAAGGAGGGCTGATCGACTTATGGAAAACAAGAACAACAATTTTGAAACCATGATCAAGCCCGTGATCGTGCTTACCGTGATCGCCTTGATCTGCTCGGCTCTGCTGGCTGTGACCAACAATGTGACCGCACCCATCATTGCCGAAAACGAGCGCATTACCACCCTGAACGCCTATGCACAGGTGCTGCAGGGCGTGGATGATCCCAACACTCTGGAAGAGATCGACGGCATTACCACCGCAAATGTGGCTGCTGCTGTTAAGACCGAGGACGGCCAGATCGCTGTAAAGAGCACTGCCTCCGGTTATGACGGCGGCGTGATCACCACCATTCTGGGCTTTGATGCCGACGGCAACATTCAGGGCATTTATTCCGACTGCTCCACCCAGACCGCCGGTATGGGCAGCAAGTGCGACGACGAAAGCTTTACCAGCCAGTTTGTGGGCCTGAGCGCTGCAAACGAGCTGACCCTGAATCAGGATGTGCAGCAGGTTTCCGGCTGTACTGTTTCCTCCAAGGCTTTCGTGGCGGCTGTAAATGCAGCCATTGACTGCTTCAATGAAGTAAAGGGGGCTGCATAACATGGCTGAGAACAAAAGCAAACTGAGCATTGTTACCAACGGCATTATCAAGGAGAACCCCGTTCTTCGTCTGGTGCTGGGCACCTGCCCCACACTGGCCGTTACCACTGCCGTTTCTAACGCACTGGGCATGGGCGCTGCATTTACTGTGGTGCTGATCTGCTCCAACATCGTTATTTCCGCACTGCGCAAGGTGATCCCCGATAAGGTGCACCTGCCTTGCTACATTGCCATTATCGCAACCTTCGTTACGCTGGTGCAGATGGTGGTGCAGGCATATTCTCCCAGCTTGTACACCGCTCTGGGCGTGTATCTGCCTCTGATCGTTGTAAACTGCATCGTGCTGGGCCGTGCCGAAATGTTTGCCTGCAAGAACACTGTGCTGGATTCTGCACTGGACGGCGTGGGCATGGGCATCGGCTTTACCCTCACCTTGACCGCTATGGCCAGCATCCGTGAGATCCTGTCCGCCGGTTCCTGGCTGGGCATCACCATCATTCCCGAAAGCATCGACCGCTTCACCATCATGGGTTCTGCCCCCGGCGGCTTCTTTACCTTCGGCTTCCTGATGGCTATGGTGATTTTGTACGAGAACCGCACCAACAACAAGATCAAGCGCAGCATCGGCTGTGCCGGCAATGCAGAAGAGGAGGCGTAATTTATGGCAAATTTGTTCTTTATCTTCTTCAGCATGATTCTGGTCAACAACTATGTGCTGGTGAAGTTCCTGGGCATCTGCCCCTTCCTGGGCGTTTCCAAAAAGCTGGATTCCGCATTTGGTATGTCGTGCGCCGTTATCTTTGTTATGGTGCTGGCAACGGCTGTAACCTGGCCTCTGGAAACTTATATTCTGGACCCCAACGGCCTGCACTATCTGCAGACCATCGTGTTTATTCTGGTTATCGCTGTGCTGGTGCAGTTTATTGAGATTTTCCTGCACAAGTACATGGTGGCTTTGTACAACTCTCTGGGTGTGTATCTGCCCCTGATCACCACCAACTGCTGCGTTCTGGGCGTTTGCATTCTGAACTTCACCAATGAATACAGCTATCTCGAAGCTTTGTTCTGCGCTGCAGGCTCCGGCTTCGGCTTTATGGCTGCCATGGTTATGTTCAGCGGTGTGCGTAAGCGCGTGGATGCTGCCAATCCTCCCGAATGCTTCAAGGGCCTGCCCATCACTCTGGTGGCAGCTTCCATCACCAGCCTGTCCTTCATGGGCTTTGGCGGTATCATGAACAGCATCTTCGGGATCGCTGCCTAAGGAGGAAACAGAATGAATACGATCGTATTGGCAATCATCATCGTAACCATTGTGGGCCTTCTGGGCGCCGCCATTCTGGTGGCTGCAGCCAAGTTCATGGCTGTGTACGAGGATCCCCGCGTGGGTGAGATCACCGCCGTTCTGGCAGGCGCAAACTGCGGCGGCTGCGGCTATGCCGGCTGTGCCGACTACGCCAAGGCTGTGGTAGAGGGCAAGGCCCCCTGCGATAAGTGCGCCCCCGGCGGCGCTGCCTGCTCGGCTGCTGTGGCCAGCATCATGGGCGTGGGCGCCAGCACCGGTGTGCCCAAGCGCGCTATGGTGGCCTGCAGCGGCTCCAACGATAAGTGCAAGCAGAAGTTTGATTATCAGGGCATCGAAAGCTGCGCTGCCGCTGCCATGGTTTCCGGCGGCCCCAGCGCCTGCGCATTCGGCTGCATCGGCAAGGGCGACTGTGTTGCCGCCTGTAAGTTCGATGCCATCCATGTGGTAAACGGCGTGGCTGTGGTAGACCGCCAAAAGTGCACCGGCTGCTCGGCCTGCACCGTGGTTTGCCCCAAGCACATCATCTTTATGAAGCCCCTTGAGGAGAAGCCCGTTGTGGAATGCTCCAACAAGGAAAAGGGCCCCATTGTGATGAAGGAATGCACCGCCGGCTGCATTGGCTGTATGCTGTGCCAGAAGAACTGCCCCGAAGGTGCCATCACCGTGACCGACTTTGTCGCCAGCATTGACTACGACAAGTGCACCGGCTGCGGCATCTGCACCGAAAAGTGCCCCAAGAAGGTGATCTACTTTGTGGACGGCAAGCCCAAAACTGCCCCCAACGAAGCAGCTCCTGCCGAAGAAAAGGCCAACTAATCCCGGCCTATAAGGGCGCTTTGCCTGTAAAAAACCAAAACTCCCCGCAGGGAATCGACTTTTCGCAAGCCGATGCTCCCTGCGGGGAGTTTTTTGCATTTTGCCGGATTTTGGTGGTCATACTGGAAAGTCGATGGGGAAGCCCTGCAAGAGGACGGCCAAACCCAAACAGCAAAATGCCCGAAGGGCCAGCCGCCGCTATGCGGGATCACGCCGTAGAGCCCTGTGTTAAACCAAATCGCCCGTGTCTGGGCTGCAAAGCGAACGGCAGGGGGAGGAAACCCCTTGTATTCATAGAGACTTATAGCGGGCCTTTGCGGGCCGCAGACGCGGCACACCCGGTTTGGTTTTGCAGGCAAGGATATGCTAAGCCAGAAGCGCAGCCGGGGCCCGCCATAGCTGGGCGGCATTGGCCGATTCTTGGTTAGATACGGCAAGGCGTTTCGCACTGCACAAAATAAGCTGGGAACAGGCCGGTTTCCTGTAAGAAAAAAGCCGGGCTCTGCCATAAAGCAGAGCCCGGCCTGGGAAACAGATTTGCGTTTTTCTTACTTTGCGTATTCCACAGCGCGGCTTTCGCGGATCACATTTACCTTGATCTGGCCGGGATAATCCAGCTCTTCCTCGATCTTCTTGGCAATGCTGCGGCTCAGCAGGATCAGCTGATCGTCCGACACCTTGCCGGGCTCTACCATAATGCGAACCTCGCGGCCAGCCTGCACGGCAAAGGCGCTTTCCACGCCCTCAAAGCTGCAGCTCAGCTCTTCCAGATTCTCCAGACGCTTGATGTAGCTTTCCATGTTTTCGCGGCGTGCGCCGGGGCGTGCAGCCGAAATAGCATCGGCAGCCATCACAATAAAGGCCAGGGGAGTCTTGGGCTCCACATCGTTGTGGTGTGCTTCCACTGCGTGAATAATAGCGGGATTCTCTTTATACTTGCGGCAAATGTCCACGCCGATCTGCACATGGCTGCCCTCGATCTCATGGTCAAGTGCCTTGCCGATATCGTGCAGCAGGCCGGCACGGCGGGCCTGGGTGACATTCAGGCCCATTTCACCGGCCATCAGGCCGCTGAGCAGCGAAACCTCAATGCTGTGCTGCAGCACATTCTGGCCAAAACTGGTGCGGAATTTCAAGCGGCCCAGCAGCTTGACAAGGTCAGGATGCAGGCCATGAACGCCCAGATCCATCACAGCACGCTCGCCTTCGCGCTTCATCTGCAGCTCCAGCTCGCGGCGGCATTTATCCACGGTCTCCTCAATGCGGGCAGGGTGAATTCGGCCATCGCTGATCAGTTTTTCCAGTGCCATACGGGCCACCTCGCGGCGGGTCTGGTCAAAGCTGGAAAGGGTGATGGCTTCAGGGGTATCGTCAATGATCAGATCCACGCCGGTGGCGGTTTCCAAAGCGCGGATGTTGCGGCCCTCGCGGCCAATGATGCGGCCCTTCATTTCATCGCTGGGCAGGGGCACCACCGAAACGGTGCTTTCGCTGGAATGATCGGCAGCGCAGCGGGCAATGGCAAGGCTGATCATATCGCGTGCGATCACATCGCACTGATCCTTCATGTTGGCCTCATAGGCGGCCACACGAACGGCCTTTTCATGCACCAGCTCATCGTCCAGTCGGCTCAGCAGCAGAACCTTTGCATCCTCCTGGCTCAAACCGGCAATGGTTTCCAGCTTTTCGTTTTCACGGGCTTTCAGCTGTTCCAGCTCACCCAAACGGGCGTCCACCAGCTCGGTGCGGTTTTTCAGGTCTTCTTCTTTCTTTTCCAGAGCCTCGGTTTTTTTGTCCAGCGAATTTTCCTTTTGAACCAAGCGGTTCTCCTGGCGGCTCACTTCGCTGCGGCGCTCTTTGATCTCTTTTTCGGCATCGGCCTTCAGCTTAAAGGCTTCGTCCTTTGCTTCAATAATAGCTTCCTTGCGCTTTTGTTCGGCAGTTTTGATCGCATCATTTACCAAACGCATAGCCTCTTGTTCGGCGCTGCCGATTTTGGCTTCCGCGGTGTTTTTGCGGTGGGTATAGCCGCAAAAAAAGCCCCCTGCGGTGAAAACGATGCCGACCACCACTGCAACGATAATGGTAGTAGTCATTTGTTCAACTCCTCAAAAAATTATATAATTTCATTTGAGGCGCACCTGCAAAGAGCTGGTTAGAGTCTGATTCAATTTTATAAGAGCCGGAAAAGGGCATAAAAAACCCATGCGCCGCACAAATTACCGCGCGGAGAGCTTTTTATAGAATATGATAAAGTTATTCAGGATCTATCTTATAAAAAAGAGCAAAATGCTCGAAATTCCAGTCAGTGCGATGCACCTGTTTCTGCACCTAAATAATATATTAAAGGTTAGGCGGCAGAATGTCAAGAAATTGTTACAGAAAAGCAAAACTGCCGGGTGTTGACAAGGCTGAAAACGGGGGTATAATAGAAAACATAAAACAAATCATCCCGCAAAAGCGCCGATGCGGACAACGCCGTTTTCACCGCCGCTGCCATTTGCAGAGAGGGCTGCCGTTTCGTTTGGAAATGTGCTGCAAGCAGCCCGGCAGAGCCAAAAACGGATACCACCGCAGAGCGCGGGGGCGAACCCCCGCCGGGCCGGGCCCGTTACAGCCCCGATCGAGAGGCACAGCGTATGGCTGTGCAATTCGGGTGGAACCGTGGAGCATTTACCGCTTCACCCCGTAGTTTTGTGATACGGGGTGAAGCGTTTTTTATTTTTCGCAGCTTTTTAATCAGGAAAGGAAGCATTTATGAAAATCGTTTATAAGGATGGCACCGTTGCCGAGTGCCCCAAAGACCAGGAACTGCATGTATTGCGCCACACCGCTGCCCATATTATGGCACAGGCCGTAAAGCGCTTGTTCCCTCAGGCCGATTTCGGCTTTGGCCCCGCCACCGATAAGGGCTTTTACTATGATATCGATCTGGGCGATACCAAGCTGAGCGACGAAGATCTGGAAAACATCGAGAAAGAGATGCGCAAGATCTGCAAGGAAAACCTGCCCATCAAGCCCTTTATTCTGCCCCGTGCCGAGGCCGTAAAGCTCATGGAAGAGCGCGGCGAAAAGTATAAGGTAGAGCACATGGCAGACCTGGCAGACGAAACCGAATTCAGCTTCTTCCAGCAGGGTGAATATATCGATATGTGCATCGGACCTCACCTCACCTACACCAAGGGCCTGAAGGCATTCAAGATCACCCAGCAGTCCGGCGCCTATTGGAAGAACGACGACAGCAACAAGATGCTCACCCGTATCAACGGCGTGGCTTTTGCCAGCAACGAGGAACTGGAAGAGTACGAAAAGCGGATGCAGGAAGCCCGCGAGCGTGACCACCGCAAGATCGGCAAGGAAATGCAGCTGTTCATGACCGATAACCTCATCGGCCGCGGCCTGCCCATGTTCCTGCCCAAGGGCTACACTGTGTGGCAGGAGCTGGAAAACTACATCAAGGCCAAAGAGCGCAAGCTGGGCTATCTGCATGTTATGACCCCCTGCGTGGGCACGGTGGATCTGTACAAGACCTCCGGCCATTGGGAGCATTATAAAGAAAATATGTTCCCTGCCATGGAAATGGAAGGCGAAAGCTTTGTGCTGCGCCCCATGAACTGCCCCCACCACATGATGATCTACGCCAACCGCCCGCACAGCTATCGCCAGCTGCCCATCCGCATTGGTGAGATCGCACACGATTTCCGCTATGAGTCCTCCGGTACGCTGAAGGGCATCGAGCGCGGCCGTCACTTCTGCCAGAACGATGCGCACCTGTTTGTAACCCCCGACCAGATCGAGTCCGAAATTTCCAAGGTCGTTGATCTGATCTTTGATGTGTACAAGGATTTCAACATCACCAACTATCGCTGCGTGCTGTCGCTGCGTGATCCTGCCGATAAAAAGAAGTATCATCAGGACGACGAAATGTGGAACAAGGCCGAGGACGCTCTGCGCAATGTGCTGAACGATCTGCACATCGACTACACCGAGGAGATCGGTGAAGCCGCCTTCTACGGCCCCAAGCTGGATGTGAATGTGCAGCCTGCCGTGGGCGCTGAGTACACGCTGTCCACCTGCCAGCTGGACTTCTGCCTGCCCGCAAAGTTTGCGCTCACCTATGTGGACTCTGACGGCAGCGAAAAGACCCCCGTGGTGCTGCACCGTGCCATTTTGGGCTCGCTGGACCGCTTTATGGCCTATATCATTGAAGAAACCAAGGGCAAGTTCCCCACTTGGCTGGCTCCTGTGCAGGTCAAGGTTCTGCCGGTTTCTGAAAAAACGCTGGATTATGCCCGTGAAGTGGCTGCTCAGCTGGACGATGCCGGTATCCGCGTGGAAGTGGACGAGAGCAACGAAAAGATCGGCTATAAGATCCGCCAGGCTCGCCAGCTGGATCGTGCCCCCTATATGCTGATCCTGGGTGCCAAGGAAGCCGAGGCCGGCAACATTTCGGTGCGCAACCGTGCAGGCGACACCGTGGAAATGAGCGTGGAGGAGTTCAAGAACAAGGTTCTGAACGAAATTGCCACTCGCGCACACGACTGATCTGCTAAGCTATAAAAAATTTCCCGGCGGGGTTCATAGGCGCATGGTTCGCCTTTTGAGCCCCGCCGGGGTTTTTGTATAAGTTTATGGGGAAGGGATGCAGTCACGAAAAGCCTATACAGCGCACCGCGGGCAAACCATCAGCATCTGAGAAAAAGATTAAAGACGGAAAAAACAGTGGATGCTTGGCGTGCAGGAGTCGTGAGAGTTCAAATCTCTCCTACTCCGTGAAAGTGGTTTTACCTGTGGGCTACGAGAGGGGAGCAACAGGTTGACAGTTTCTATTTTAAATGTTATTCTTTTGGTTAGATCAGAACTTCTTCCCTCCAAAGGCACAACGTTGCCGCGGACTTGGAACCAGATTCTGGTCTTATTTTTATTCTCGTTCAAATACATTTTTCTATCCACGCTCTCCGTGAGGAGAGCGACTGGCATATCCCCGCTGCGAACCCGAATATGTACGATATTTCTATCCACGCTCTCCGTGAGGAGAGCGACAAAGCTGTATTATAATAGTGTCCGACGGCGGAAGATTTCTATCCACGCTCTCCGTGAGGAGAGCGACGCCGCGCGCGGATGATGCCGGAGAAATGAGTTGCATTTCTATCCATGCTCTCCGTGAGGAGAGCGACCCCGAAACAGAAATACCGGGGGTGGGGTTCGTGATTTCTATCCACGCTCTCCGTGAGGAGAGCGACCAGTGAGGTGATTTTCTCGGTGTCGGCCTTGCTATTTCTATCCACGCTCTCCGTGAGGAGAGCGACTTTCTGGGGCGCTTTCGAATTCTTTGTAAGACAACTATTTCTATCCACGCTCTCCGTGAGGAGAGCGACCCGCGCGCGGATGATGCCGGAAAGTTGAGTTGCATTTCTATCCACGCTCTCCGTGAGGAGAGCGACTGCTTGCACAAAGTTATCAAGCCCTCGACACACTGATTTCTATCCACGCTCTCCGTGAGGAGAGCGACGCTGTGATGGCACAGAATATCAACACTATGGGTATTTCTATCCACGCTCTCCGTGAGGAGAGCGACATGGCTCGCGCCATAGTTCATGCCGGAGATAAAATTATTTCTATCCACGCTCTCCGTGAGGAGAGCGACGGCGAAACGTTGGGTTTGCCTAAAGTGCTGTTTAATATTTCTATCCACGCTCTCCGTGAGGAGAGCGACTGCCTCACTCACCCCCAACTCCTTTGCAATGCCTATTTCTATCCACGCTCTCCGTGAGGAGAGCGACGTTCTTTGTCTTGATCTCGCCGGTTTCGATTTTGCATTTCTATCCACGCTCTCCGTGAGGAGAGCGACGTGCAGCAATAGATACATAGCCGGTCAATTCACAAATTTCTATCCACGCTCTCCGTGAGGAGAGCGACACGGTTTCACACTGCGAGCAAATCAATCCCAAATGATTTCTATCCACGCTCTCCGTGAGGAGAGCGACCCTGATGCGCGTATTCTCACAGCTGGACACAAACATTTCTATCCACGCTCTCCGTGAGGAGAGCGACGTGACCTGTGTGCCTACATTTAGCGATTTGGGCATTTCTATCCACGCTCTCCGTGAGGAGAGCGACCTTGATGTACAACAGCACATCGTGATTTGTCCAATTTCTATCCACGCTCTCCGTGAGGAGAGCGACTGGGCAAGAAGCTATGTCTGGCTTGCTTGCGATCATATTTCTATCCACGCTCTCCGTGAGGAGAGCGACAAAGTAATATGCACCGGATCGATGCGCTGGAAAAATTTCTATCCACGCTCTCCGTGAGGAGAGCGACTACGAATGGTAATAAGGAGGCTATTATGGCAAAGATTTCTATCCACGCTCTCCGTGAGGAGAGCGACACGCTTGGGCTTTCGGCAACGCTAAGGTGTATGGATTTCTATCCACGCTCTCCGTGAGGAGAGCGACATTCATGGTCATTCTCCTTTCTTGATTGTTAAGCGAATTTCTATCCACGCTCTCCGTGAGGAGAGCGACAATCGGGCGAGCCTTTCATTGTTTCTTTGATACGATTTCTATCCACGCTCTCCGTGAGGAGAGCGACCCCTAAAAGGTAATCAGCAGAAACTCCATAAAAAATTTCTATCCACGCTCTCCGTGAGGAGAGCGACCGCAAGGGCTCAAAACTGCACAAGGTGACATAAAATTTCTATCCACGCTCTCCGTGAGGAGAGCGACCCCGGAGCGACAAACCTTTAACAGCACGGGCTTATATTTCTATCCACGCTCTCCGTGAGGAGAGCGACGTAATCGTGGGCCATGCGTTCAACGGTCCTCTTTTTATTTCTATCCACGCTCTCCGTGAGGAGAGCGACTTGCTGCTTTTGTTTTCAATTTCAAGTATATGAAATTTCTATCCACGCTCTCCGTGAGGAGAGCGACGCCAACAGCACCTTCTACGAGGACTTCGCCAACTGGGTCATTTCTATCCACGCTCTCCGTGAGGAGAGCGACGCCAGGGCAGCACCAAATACAGGAGGTAAACACATATTTCTATCCACGCTCTCCGTGAGGAGAGCGACTGGCAAGGAAGCCGACTGATAAGCAGTTGTTCAAGATATTTCTATCCACGCTCTCCGTGAGGAGAGCGACTGCTTGCATCCTATGGTATTAAGTGCGATATTCCAATTTCTATCCACGCTCTCCGTGAGGAGAGCGACGCGGGCAGTAGGTAGCCTTTGCCGTGTCGACCGTGCCATTTCTATCCACGCTCTCCGTGAGGAGAGCGACAGGACGAGCATATCACACCAGAGCAAGCCCATAAATTTCTATCCACGCTCTCCGTGAGGAGAGCGACTATCAAGAGGGATTTGTACGACTGGTGGTTGAGATTTCTATCCACGCTCTCCGTGAGGAGAGCGACTACTCTTTTTTGTTGGCTACAATGTCCGAGGGGATTTCTATCCACGCTCTCCGTGAGGAGAGCGACTAACGGTTCTCTGACAGCTTATAGGCTTTTACTGGATTTCTATCCACGCTCTCCGTGAGGAGAGCGACTAAAAAGACAGTGTACAAATGGTGGAGCGTGGGCATTTCTATCCACGCTCTCCGTGAGGAGAGCGACGTTGGTTCGGAATGTTCCCAGAGCCTACACTGCTATTTCTATCCACGCTCTCCGTGAGGAGAGCGACCTGTCCCAAAATGTGAGACAAAGACCCTCTCACTAATATATTTCTATCCACGCTCTCCGTGAGGAGAGCGACAGCAAAAGTGTATAAAATTTTATCTCACTTTTGTGCAAAGTTAAACTAACTTTTTCATAACTACAATACAAAGTCTTATTCAAACCTGTATTCCCTATAAATAAAACTTTGCGATAGCCAAATTCCGGTGCGAAGGTGCCAATGATATCCTGTGAGCTACCCCTTCGCACCAGAATGACAGGAGGATAAATCACTATAAAATTAAAATGCCATCCTGAGCAAAATCCGGGTGAAGGCCAATGTGTTCCACGCGGTTTTGATAATGATTCCCCAACTGGTAAAACCGCAAGCTGTCTTGTTTTGGATCGATCAAAGCGCTGAGAGTTGCTTTAAATGCTGCATATTGGGCAGCATTCAGCAAACATTCAAACACCGAATTCTGCACGCGCTGTCCATGGTCAACACAGGCTTTGGCTACTTTACGCAGGCGCTTTCGCCCGGCAGCGGTTTCGGTGTTGACATCATAGGTGACAAGAACAAGCACAAATCTTCACCTCATTTCCAGTCATTTCCAGAAAAATGGCGGATATACTTCCAGATCGCCCCGCAAAGTGCGAGCCAGCAAAAGTGCCTGCACATAGGGCACAAGCCCCCATGGCAGTTTTTCTTTTAAAAACGGATGGGTGATCGGCTCCTGCTTTTTCTTTTGCCATGCGCTCAAAAATGCTTTACGCCCTTCATCTGTCATCAGCACAGCGCCGCTTTCCTGCTTTTCAAAATGTTTGGCAGACAAAATCTTTGAATTGATGCAGGAAATGACAAACCGGTCGGCAAAAACGGTGCGCAGTTCTTCCATCAGATCCAGCGCCAGGCTTTTGCGGCCCGGCCGTGGACGGTGCAAAAATCCTACATAAGGATCTAATCCGGCGGCGGTCAATGCAGCAGCGCAATCGTTTGCCAAAAGACTGTAAGCGAAAGAAAGCATCGCATTTACAAAGTCCAAAGGAGGCCGACGGTTTCGCCCCTGAAAAGAAAAATCTTCTTTCTGCTGTAAGATCAAGGAATCGAAAGAGTCAAAATAGCGCTGTGCAGCCTCGCCCTCCAAGCCCAAAAGCTGCGAAGGATCTTCGCAGACTTCCAGCAAAGGGAGTGCGGAGGCCAGCTGTGCGCTGGCTTTTTTTAGCTCAGCAACAGGCACGCGCTGCGGATGGTCTCGCGTGGCACGCTCTAAGACCCAACGAGCGTTATACACCTTGCCCAGAACAAAAATACGCGCATAGCGAATGCTTTGCACAGGATCGTCCGAAACGCGGTATTGCATTTGCCGCAAAAGCACATTGCCGCATTCCTCGCCGACAGTGCGAGCCAAAAATCTTCCGCGCGGTGTGAAAAAGCAAAGATCGATCCCGCGCTTGGCGCATGCACCCATCAAGGCGGGGCTGGCACCGGCATAACTGAAGCATACAATGGATTCCAGCGTGTGCAGTGGATATCGGGCCAGCTGCCGGTCATCACACCTGATCACAATGTTTTCGCCTTCAAGCGTAAGATAATTGCTTTCAGACAGCACATACAGGGTGTTTAAAAGTTGCCTCATGGTTCCGCCTCCTCGTGCAGATATTTGCGCAGATAAGCGGTCGGGTCGGCACGCTGATACAAAACCGGCAGGCACAGCTCTTTCAGTGAGCAGGCATTGCAAAACTTTCCGGGCTTCACTTTTGGGGTGTGGCCGCGCGCCCAAAGCCGCTGCATTTCGTCTGCCATATCCTGTGTTTTTTGGCGCAGCTCCGGCGTAAGGGGCACGATCTCGCGTCGGCGTGTTTCGGCATAGTACAGCGCCCCGGCGGGGATTTCGCACACAAGCATTTCTTCCAGAGCCATCGCCTGCGCGCAAAGCTGCAGGCGGTCGGCATCGTTTTCTTTGGAATGGCCGTGCTTATATTCCACAGGCATGGGCAGCCAGGTGCCGCTGCAGCCCTGCAGCGGCACGCCGCCGGGGTCGGCACGAAATTCCACAACATCGCAGCTGCCGCTCATGCGCAGCCGATGACTGACCACGCGCATTCCGCGCACGACCAAAAGATTGCTGCGCTTTTCCGTAAAGCTTTCGTCATGACAGCGCTCATGTTCCAACCGTCCTTCGGCCGTGCGCAGATTTTCGGCCCACTGCTGTTCCAAGTGGATCAACGCCCACTGCCTGCGGCAAAAGCTGAAATGCTGTATACCGGACATCTGCAAGTAATCATCAGTATTCATTGTACACTTCTGCTTCCAAGCCCGGCAGAGAGCTGCAGGTGATTTCATAATCAGAAACATCACTCGGTGTGTCGGCAAGAGAACGAATATGCAAACAGCGGTGTACTTTGGCCGAGGAATACTGGCCGCTCTTGCAATTATGCTTCCACCAGTACAGCTGAACCACTTCCATGCTGCCATCGGGGCGTGCAGAGGAAGCGTCGTTTTCAAACAATGTGCGCAAAGCCTGTTTAAGAACTTCTGCATCGTCTTCAGTAAAACCGGTTTTTTCGGCAAGCTGGCAGTTGATGCTGCCATAGGTCGTATAAAGGCCAAAATCAAGGCGGTGCTTCATGCCGATTCGGTCAGAAGAAAGCTTGCCGTTTTTGGTGGGTTTGCCGTTGACGGACTTTGTGATCTGGATACTGCTGATGTCGATGGGGTCTACGCTGAATGCAGGATGAAGCGAAACCGGGCCGCGTACACCGATGGAAACACCATCGCCTTTGTTGGCAGAGTCCTCTTTGAAAGCAAAAACCTGACCAAAGCTGCGAACATCCAACCATTCACTGCAGGCGGCCTTTGCATAAGAATCTTTGTCTTTTGCTGCGGCTTTTAAAGCGGAACAGGCATCGGCACGCTCTTTCAGGCTTTTAAAGCCATCGGTGCAGCGGTCATCCGACTGCACAAATACAGGCTTGCCAAGGTCCATCATGCGATTCCGGATCTTTCTCTTCAAGCAAACATCGGAAATTTCACCGTGTCCCGAATAGGTTTCGCGCGGGCGATTTCCGTTCAGAGGATCCCCATTGGGATTCGCATGGTGAACAGCAATCACAAGTGCAAAGTCGATCTTATTCTGCAAGGTAGTCATAATAAAACGATCCTTTCTTTACAATCAAGAAATACATTACTGCATAATACAAAATATAACGAGAAATCAAATACCAGAGCATTCGATGCAAAAAGAGTGAAAGATCAATCGCTGGCTTCAGTCGGATGAGAGGCACGATATTTTTCGTTTTTTTCCTGAAAGGCCATCATCTGGCTGGCATAGCCTACGAGATACAGCTCTTCTAAGGGCTTGTTGGACATTCCCTCTACGCCTAAACGGGCAATCAAGTCATTCATTGTGCTTTCGTGAACACTGGGGGTACCATTGGCTTTCAGCCGGTTTAAATAAGGCATAAGCTGCTCTTGAAGGATCATGGTGGTTTTAGCAGGATGATGAACAAAGGAAACTCGCAGGCGTGCTGCATTTGTAGGGCGCTTGGAATCCTCGCTGCCATAAATCATTTGTGCATGCCGTTCAATCTGATCAGCGCAAGCCAAAATGCGTCCAAACAGATAGCTGCGGTCATTGCAGGTTTCATCGAGAGCCATAGAAAAATCCTCCTTATGATTTGAGTTACGATAATGATAGCCGCACACAAGCGCGCAGGCGATAGAAGATGTTTTTTCTCGTTCCCAAGGTTCCAAACCGATGCTGGCGGTGGCTCGGTTTACGGCACTGAGCATCAGATCATAAGGAAAAGGTCTTCCTTCGGAGATGCAAGGCAGCAGCCGTTCGATGGTTTGCTGCTTTAACTTGTCGTCAACATTTTCACCATAGGCGGCCTTGGCAATGTCAGCAGGCGATGGCGCACCCAAAAAAGTAACGGGAATGGCCTTTGGATTCTGCCCCAATTCGTGCCCTGCAGGGAAAATTTTTTGATAGCGCAGCATCCATCGGAAGTGAGAGTGCCAATCCTCGATATTTTTCATCAACTGAGAACCGGATATTTTCCGGTAATAACGAATAGAAAGGCGCCCGGAAGTAGCGGAATCCAACACCATGACAACAGCAGAAGACTGTTCGGTAAGGTGGTGCCTATAACCGGCAATCGCTTTGCCGAATTCGCGGGCAAAGGTTTCGTTGGTGGAAGCGCAGGATATCACGCGTTCTTCTGATAAACCGCTGCAGAAAAGCAGGTCCAGACTGCTCGCGGTAACATCCGGAACAGATTCATTTTGAGTCCCCCATGCAACAATGGCTTGATCGCCTTGCACATGCCCTTGCTTACTAATCAACCAGCGCAGGGCGCTGTGGGCTTTTTGCGTGGTTTCATATCCAATGGATAGTGCCTGATCGGCGTTATAAAAACGACCACGATAAGTAAAATTGCTGCTGTCATTGCTGGAAATCAGCTTGGCACGGTCGCCAGCATTGCGAATTTTATAAGGATTTGCAGAGGAAATTGGCATCCACTGGCCCTGCACCGTGCAATAATCTTGCTTTTTCAGGGTAGAGAGAAAGTACTGAATATAGCTATTTCGCACCGCTTCACTGCGGGAAAGATCGATGTCACCTACGCGAAACCGAACAACAGATTCCGTTTGATCGCCGCCGGTCAATGTGCTGATCACTTTTGGAGTAGCTTCTTTGCTTCCTTTCCATACGCTCGGAAGATTTCCGTCGGCATCCGCAAATAAAATATGCTCACAAGTGAGATCGGAAATCAGAGTCCCCTTTTCCAAATAAGCAAGTACAGCCTGCACAGCAGGAACCGCAAAGGGCGATGCGCACCATTCGTGAAGCTGGGCTTGATATAAGTTCCAGCCGGATTCTTTCTTTCCGCCGCGCTCCTTATAGTCAGAAGCGATATATTGAAGTTTGTCCACCAAAGGATGCGGAGCAAGAAGCTTGCCGGATCGCGCAGAAGATTTTTCCGTGCAGGGAATGATGGTGGTTTGTTCCTCCGGTGCAAGCAGATGCGCAAAAATGAAATTGCCGCAATCATCCAACTCTACTTCCACATTGACTTTTTGGGTCGTGTGCGCAATGGGAAGCAGTGGAACTCGGCCGACTTCTTGAAGGCCGATTTCCGAAGAATTTAAATCATAAATCTGGTAGCAGTCAGAAACCCAACTCATTCGCGCATCACCTCCTCATACAGAGAATCTACAGAACAAAGATTTTCCCCTACGATGAATTCCCGAGGCTTTTGTTCGTGAATGTCACGCACAACAGGGCATTCCTCGGGGCGGCAAAAGTGGATCACGCCGTGATCCATTACGGGCTGCCAATAACGCTCCTGCATTTTTTGCAGGCCGTTTTCATCGGGATAAGTGATCCCATGCAGCATCAGGCCGAATGAAATAGAAGGCGTGTTGTCGTAGGCCCCTTCTCCCTCGCCAAATTCACAGGGCTCGATATATCCTTGGCATTCTCGTGTGCCTAAAAAGATATCCCGGCGGCCGCCGCGGTCCAACATTCGCTTGGCGATCGCATAATGTTTGTTTTCATTGCGGTCACATTCCAAGTCAGGCCGATGCGGATTCCACTCGAAATGCGCACGAACCTGATAGCAGACATTGGCCAGATAGCTGTAAATGGAAAGATCATTTTTTCCATCGTTATAAGAAATTGGGCGAATGCCCTTAGATTGCGTTTCGATGGAATGCATGATACGGATCTCATCAGGGATCCAAATGAAGGTTGGCTTCCAATAGCAGCTTTCCAAAATGCCCTTGACGGCTTGATAGGTTGGAATGGGATAGCTGCATTTTTCGCCGCCAATGCGTGTGATCGGGTCACTGAAAAGGGCGTAGCGCCCATAGACTTTCAGTGAGATGGAATTCGGATAAAGCAAAACAAAACCTCCTTTGCAGTTATGAGAAAAGTGGGGGCAGGGGTTTAGGGCAAAGTGTAAGCCCCTGCGTATCATCATAAAAACCTTTTTGTAAAATCATAACGGTGCCGTTTGCGGCAGGATATAAAGCGTGATTCTGCTCCAGAATTTTTCGCTCATAGTCGGTAATGTTCACCAAATAAGGCTGTGCCGATTTCAGAAGCTTGGAGCTTGGCTTTTGGCAGGAGCTAAATTCCAAAATGATATCAGCACCACCCTGATAGGGTACAACGATGGGGATCGTGTTGCTGTCCAGTGCCTTGAACTTGCTTTGTGCCGTGTGAAAAGATTGGCGGAGAACACAGCTTTCAGGGATCGTGTGACCATCGCGGATATAATTTAAAGACAACTCTTTATTCAAAGAAAGTAGCTTCAATAAAGTGAATCTTTGTGAAAAAAGATAGTCTTTGATGATGACGGGATCTTCCATTTCCTCCTTCTGAGAAGATTCCTTGTAATATAGGCGATAGTAAGCTTGAATGCTGGTAGGGGAAAGCAAATCCTCGTGGGGAGATAGACGATGCAAGAGCCGTTTGGTAGTCAATTTTCCATTGCGTATCTCGGGCAATGAGTCTAAATTCTCCAGATGCTCGGAAACTGAAAGCAAATATACCGGGCGGCTGCCGCTTTCTCCATGTCGATTGCAGCGCCCGGCTGCCTGTGCAATGCTTGGCAGCCCGGCCATGCTGCGGATCACACAGTCAAAGCTCAGATCAACACCGGCCTCGATCAGTTGTGTGCTGATACAGATTATGGGGGCAGGATCAGTTTCGTCCGCAAGCCGATGCTGAAGCTCTTTGATCAGATCCGATCGGTGCTGTGCGCAAAGATGGGTCGTTAAACAGAATAAACGGGAATTTTTCGGGCAGACATCAGTCAATTTTGAAAACACTGCCTCAACGGCATGGCGTGTATTTAAAATTATCAGAATACTGCGGTTGGCGGGTAACTTATCCAAAACGAAGTCAGCAATGGAAGATTCGTTATATTCGATTTGAGAATCCGGCAAAACGATATGTGTTCGGCGCAGTTGGTCGAAATGCTGCTGATAATTGGGAACAAGATCGCGAGGAGAAGAAAAACGAACCGGGTATTGCAGCACATCGTATTCCGGTTGAGTGGCGGTGCAAAGCACAACGGTGCAATGCAAGCATTCGGACAAAAAGTTTACAGCGCTATTAAACAGATACAGGTGATTTAAAGGAAGCGATTGAACTTCGTCAAACAGAAGAACAGAATTGGCCAAAGCACACATGCGGCGCACATTTTGGCGAGGAGCAGCAAACAAAGTGTTTAAAAATTGCACCATCGTGGTGGAGATCAGCGCAGGGCCCTGCCAGCGCTGCAGCTGCATCAACAATTCTTCGTTGTCGGTATCCAAAACGGCATCGGAATGATGCTCCAGAATACAGGAAGAATCGCCCAAAACCTTTGCAAATTCCTTGGTGTTTTGCCCTATGATCGAACGGAAAGGTGCAAAATAAAAAATTCGGCTGGCATGGCGCTTTTTTGCGGCCTGTAAACAATAGCGCAGGCCGGAATAGGTTTTTCCGCCGCCGGTGGGAACATAAAGCCGAACGATGCCGGATTCAGCAGCCTGCTCGGCGGCGGCACATTGATCAGAAATTTCTTGGCGCAGTGCATCGATAGGGTGCCGGGGGAAAAGTTTGGAAAAGAATTCCTCGGCACGGCCTGCCCAAAATTCCCAATCAGGGGTGGGGGAGGAAAGCGTGGATTCAGGTAAACCATCCATAAAGCGCGCGGTGTCGGCCCAGTCGGCATCCACCAAGGCGCTGAACAAAAATCGCTGAACAAGGCCAAGGAAAAAATGAGCAGAATCGCTGGCTAATTTCGGCTCACTGCGAATCAATCGAGAATGCAAGCTGCGAACCTCTTCCACGGCGCTTTTAAACTCTTCCAGAAGGTTCTTCTCAGGGATACATTCCCGAAAAAATATACGGCAGGTTTCGGCGTATTGAGCCTTTATAGAAGCGGTATGTATACGATCCAGCCAGCATCGATCATTTGGCCGCAGCGGCAAAATATCCGGAAGCTCCGAGTGGTGATAGCCAACGGCAAGCGCGATCATTTGCGCCGTAAGAAGGGTAATGACATCAGGCCCTGCTGCTTGTGCAGCTTCTAAAACCCAGCGCATTCCGGCGCTGGCGTGGTCTACTTTATCAGAAGTGTTGTCGTAATAATGATCCTGTGCGTGTGGGTCCGATTTTCCGACATCGTGCAGCCAACCGGTCAATCGGCCAACATGAAAAAGGCCAAGTACTTTACAGTGATTGCCGCATAGATCGCCAACAATGCGGCAATGCTCAATCAAGGGCTGGATTTCATTTTTCTGTGGCCCGCCATGCGTATGCCCGGCTAAGATCCTTTGCATAAATACACCTTCTTTTTAGAAAGATTGTTTTTTTAGATTATATACAAATGAAGCTTTTCTTAAAAATAGCTCTAAAAATAGGATTTGTCAAGGGAGAACATATTTGACATATAAAATAAGTTACGGTACACTTTTCTTGTCAGGTGATTCTATGATGGACCGGCCTGTGGATAGAAACAGATTTTATACCAATGGCGGAAAAACACGCCGGCACGGCCTGCCGCAGCAACACTGCGGCAGGCACTTTTTATATAAGTTTCCCCATTACCTCCATTATACTCTTGCCCTGTACAATAAACAGTATTTTAAAGCCCAACCCGCAAAAATTGTATAACTGCCCAAACAAAGCAAAAATTCTTTGTGAAATTGCCCAATCAGCGCCTATTCTGCAAACTCTATCATTCCATAAAACCATAGCGCCAGCCTGCAATCTGCGGCATCCAATTCCACAGTGGTGCTTTTTTGCGCAAAAAAATGCCTGAAACGAAAACCGGAAAAACCGGCCCGTTTCAGGCATTTTGCTTTTATGGTAAAAAGTTATTGGTCAGCGGAATCGCCCTTCGGCATGGTGAAGCGCAGATGCTGCTCGGCGTGCTGGCACAGCTTTTGGAAGGTTTCCTCGCTCAGATCATGCTCCACCTTGCAGGCATCGGCGGCGGCGGTTTCCTTGCTCACGCCGAGGGCCACGAAAAACGAGGTCAGCGCCTGATGGCGGCCATAGATGCGCTCGGCCACCTGCTGCCCGCTTTCGGTAAGCGTGATGTAGCCGTCCTGCGCCATTTCGATATAACCGCTCTCCCGCAGGCGCTTCATGGCAATGCTGACACTGGGCTTGCTGTAGCCCAGCTCACCCACAATGTCAATGCTGCGCACCTGCCCAAGGCTTTGCTTTAATTTTAATATGGATTCCAAATAGTCCTCGCCGGATTCGTGAATAGACATGAACGCGAAGCCTCCTTAAACAATCAAAATGCTGATTTTCCCCGCGGCAAGGGCGGCGGCAGGAAAATAGATGTGTTACTACATAATTTATCATGTTTTTCAAAAATTGGCAAGCAAGAGCCGCGATAAAACCGGAATGACAGAGGAAAAAACGAAAAATTGGCCAAGTTAGCCAAAAATAACCACCGCGGTTAAGCATAACAAACCAAAATTCACAAATCGTGGAAAACCGGCTTGACAATGAGGGTTAGCCATAGTAAACTATAGACGCTCAAGAAAAGTTAGGCACTTCTAACTTTTGGGCCTTTCGGCACAGCTGCGCCGAAAAACAGATATTTTAGTGGGAAAAGGAAGTGTATCCGGTATGATGCCTCTGACAATGGCAAAGGTGGGCGAGCCGGTGACCATTCGCAAAATAACCGGCAAGGACGAAGTTCGCCAGCATCTGGCCGAGCTTGGGTTTGTGGTGGATGCCGCTGTGACCGTTATGAACGATATGGGCGGCAACCTGATCATTAAAGTAAAAGAAAGCCGGATCGCGCTGGACAAGGCGATGGCAAATCGAATTATGATCTGAGGAAGGAGAAAACACATGAAAACTTTGAAAGAAGTAAAAGTGGGCGAAACCGTAACGGTGGCCAGAATTCAAGGCGCCGGCCCTGTAAAGCGCCGCATCATGGATATGGGCATCACCAAAGGGGTGACCATTCATGTGCGCAAGGTGGCCCCTCTGGGCGACCCGATGGAGCTGAACCTGCGCGGCTACGAGCTGAGCCTGCGCAAGGCTGATGCCGAAATGATCGAAGTAGAATAAGGGCAGCACCGCACGATTCCCGCCAAACCGGCGCTGGGAACCGCGCGGCATGGCCCATAGATCCCCGGGCGGTGCAAGGCCGCTTTTTTGCGGGGTAAAGGTTAGAGAATCCTAACCAATAGAAAGGAGAAAAGTATGGAGTTGAAAATTGCACTGGCAGGCAACCCGAACTGCGGCAAAACCACCCTGTTCAATGACCTGACCGGCAGCAGCCAGTATGTTGGCAACTGGCCCGGCGTAACCGTAGAAAAAAAGGAGGGCAAGCTGCGCGGCCACAGTGATGTGATCGTACAGGATCTGCCCGGTATTTATTCTCTTTCTCCCTACACGCTGGAGGAAGTGGTTTCGCGTAAATATCTGGTGGGCGAAAAGCCCGATGCCATTCTGAACATCGTGGATGGCACCAATATTGAGCGCAACCTGTATCTGACCACCCAGCTGATCGAGCTTGGCATTCCCGTTTTGGTGGCTGTCAACATGATGGACCTGGTGCGCAAAAACGGCGACAAGCTGAACCTCGCCAAGCTCAGCGAGCGTTTGGGCTGCCCGGTGGTGGAGATGAGTGCCCTGAAAAGCGAGGGCTGCATGCAGGCCGCCGAGGCTGCGCTGGCGCTGGCCGAGGGCAAAAATCAGGTCAAAGAGCAGCCTCATGTGTTTACCGGCAGCGTAGAGCATGCCATTGCGCACATTGAGGAATCCATTCAGGGTCATGTAGAGCCCCGGTTCCTGCGTTGGTATGCGATCAAGCTGTTTGAGCGCGATTCCAAGGTGCAGGAGGAGCTCAACCTGCCCGCCGATCTGATGGCGCATCTGGAACAGCACATTGCCGATTGCGAGGCTGAGCTGGACGACGATGCCGAAAGCATTGTAACCAACCAGCGCTATGCCTACATCAACAAGGTGATGGACGGCGCCATTCAAAAGGCCGCTGCTGCCCACAGCATGAGCACCAGCGATAAGATCGACAGCATTGTGACCAACCGCATTCTGGCATTGCCGATCTTTGCACTGGTCATGTGGCTGGTGTACTATATCTCGGTTACCACGGTGGGCACCATAGGCACCGACTGGGCCAACGACGGTGTATTTGGCGATGGCTGGCACCTGTTCGGCATTGGCACCTCTGCTTATGAGGAGGCTGCTGAGCCCTATGGCGATGCCATGAATGTGATCAACGCCTTTGTTGAGGCAGATGGCGACGAAACGCTGGCCGCTGCCATTGACAGCGAAAGCGAAGACTATGACGGCGCTGCCGCTGTGGCTGCCGTGAACGAGTTTGCAGCCACCGTTGCCCCCGATGCAACGGCCGATTACACCTTGGAGGACGAGGAAACGCTGGCCACCGAGGATGTGACCTATACCGGCAAGGAGCTGGCCGAGGCTGCCGAAACCTTTGCAGAATATAACGGCGAAGAGCCTGACCCTGCCGACTACGGCATCTGGGTGCCCGGCATTCCTGTGCTGGTGGGCAGCCTGCTGGAATCCATGAACTGCGGCGAGGTGCTGAGCGGACTGATTCTGGACGGCATCATTGCTGGCGTTGGCGCTGTGCTGGGCTTTGTGCCCCAGATGCTGGTGCTGTTCCTGTTCCTGGCATTTTTGGAAGAATGCGGCTACATGGCGCGTATCGCCTTTATTATGGACCGTATCTTCCGTCGCTTTGGCCTGAGCGGCAAGAGCTTTATTCCCATCTTGATCGGCACCGGCTGCGGCGTGCCCGGCATTATGGCCAGCCGTACCATTGAAAACGACCGTGACCGCAAGATGACCATTATGACCACCACCTTCATTCCCTGCGGCGCCAAGCTGCCCTTCATCGCCATGGTGGCGGGTGCAATTTTCGGCGGCGCAAGCTGGGTGGCTCCCTCGGCCTACTTCCTGGGCATTGCAGCCATCATCTGCTCGGGCATTATCCTGAAAAAGACCAAGTTGTTCGTGGGCGACCCTGCTCCCTTTGTTATGGAGCTGCCCGCCTATCATATGCCCACCGTGGGTGCAATCCTGCGCTCCATGTGGGAACGCGGCTCTTCCTTTATTAAAAAGGCAGGCACCATCATTCTGCTGTCCACCATCGTGGTGTGGTTCACCACTTACTTCGGCTTTGTAGACGGCAGCTTCGGCATGCTGGCGGAAGATCAGATCGACAGCTCGATCCTGGGCACCATTGGCGGCGCACTGGCTTGGATCTTTGCCCCCTTGGGCTTCGGCAACTGGCAGGCGACCGTGGCTTCCATCACCGGCTTGGTGGCCAAGGAAAACATTGTGGGCACCATGGGCATTCTGTACACTGCAGGCGAGGGCACCGTGTATGCCAACATGGCAGCCACCTTCACGCTGGCAAGCGGCTATGCCTTCCTTGCATTCAACCTGCTGTGCGCTCCCTGCTTTGCCGCTATGGGCGCTATCAAGCGCGAAATGAACAATGCCAAGTGGTTCTGGACGGCTATCGGCTATCAGTGCGGCTTTGCATGGCTGGTGGGCTTGGTGGTCAACCAGCTGGGCAGTCTGGTATTGTATGGCCAGTTTGGCGTGTTCACCGTGATCGCCGTTCTGGTGGTGATCGCATTCTTCTACTTCCTGCTGCGCCCTGCCAAGAAAATGCAGGGAAAAGGCAAAGCGGTTACCGCAGTGGAAGCAAACGCCTGATTGGTTTAAAACAGAAGGGAGGGGCAGTATATGCCTTCGATCGTTGGAAATCTGATCATGGGTGGGATCGTGCTGGTAATTGCAGCACTGGCGGCCCGCTCGCTGTACAAAGATAAGAAAAACGGCAAGGGCTGCAGCGGAAACTGCGGCCACTGCAACGGCTGCCACTGAGCAGACGCAAAAATGTGCAAGGCCCCAGCGGTCTTGCACATTTTTTGTTTTAGTGCCGTTTTTCTCCCCGGCTTTTGCCGGGAACCGAAAAACATGGCAAATTATATCATTTCGTTTCACTTCATGCACACAAAATGCGCAGCGCCTCGCCATTTGCCCCTGTGGGGCAAGTGGCAACCGGCTTTTTATGCGCAATTATATCATTTCGTTTCACTTCATGATATAATAAACCCAAAAGTATAGATGCAAAGCGGGGAACGGAGCATGGAAAAACGATATTTTACCGATTACAGCTACTATGTGGGCCGGGATATGACCTGGCATGTGCATGGCAGCGCAGGGCGCATTGTGATCGCGCTGCCCAGCCAGGGGGATCGCTGCTGGGATTATGAAAACAACGGCATGGTGGCGGCGCTGGCCCCGTGGATCGAGCGCGGCGAGATCATGCTGGTGTGCGCCGATGGGGCCGACGATCTGATCTGCCCGCAGGCGGGCCGGGGCAGCCGCAGCGGTTCGCTGGCGCTGGAAAGCTACTACAACTATATCCTGCGCGAGCTGATGCCCATGGCACGCCGCTTAAACCCCGCCGCACCCGAAAAAATGCTGATCACCGGCTGCAGCCTGGGCGGCGGCATGGCGGCGGATGTGTTTTTCCGCAAGCCGGAACTGTTTTCGGGCGTGATCGCGCTCAGCGGCTGGTATCGTGCCTCGCTGCTGCTCGGCGATTATGCCGACGATCTCACCTACCAGAACAGCCCGGCGGAATTTTTGCTGCATCTTCCGGCTGATGATCCCCGGCGGGCCCTGTATACGCAAAGCAAAATCTATCTGTGCTGCGGGCAGGGCAGCGGCGAAGAAACCCTGCTGCCGCAGCTGGATGCCATGCAGGCGGCGCTGGAACAGCAAAACATTCCCGCCGTGGTCGACCGCTGGGGCTGGGATGTAAACCACGATTGGTACTGGTGGCAAAAGCAGATCGTGTATTTCATGGAAAAAGCATTGCAATAAAAAAATTCCTGCCGTTTCTCTAAGCGGCAGGAATTTTTTTCCCGGATTCAAGAAGGCGAAAGGGCGTTTTTGCGCTGCAGCATCCGAAACAAAATCAGGCACACGATCACGGAAAGCAACGAGCCCGCCGCGCTGGCAAGGCCCATGGGCAACAGCGTTTGCGGAAAAAGGCGGCAGGCAAGATAGGCGCCCGGCACGCGCACCAGCACAATGGAAAGCGCATTGTGCAAAAACGAAAGCTCTGCCCGGCCCAGCGCACAAAAATAGCCGCTGAAGCTGAACTGGATGCCCGCAAAAAAGCAATCCCAGATATAGCCGCGCAGGTATTCGCCGCCCGATGCAGCCACGGCAGCATCGGCTGTGAACAGGGCTACCGTGCTTTTGGCGCAAAGCTGCACGGCAAGGCTGGCGCAAAGGCCAAAGCCTGCAGCGATGGCAATGGCGCACCACAGCGTGGAAACAGCGCGCTGCGGCTTGCCGGCGCCAAGATTCTGCGCCCCCAGCGCCGATACCGCTGAAAGCATGGACGAAGGCACCAAAAAAAGAAAACTGATGATTTTTTCCACAATGCCCACTGCGGCGGCATCGGTGAGGCCGCGCTGGTTGGCAAGAACGGTAATGATCAAAAACGAGATCTGCACAAAACCGTCTTGCAGCATAATGGGAATACCGATGCGCAAAATGCGCTGCAAAAGGGCTTTCTGCGGCCGAAAATCACCGCGATGGAGCGAAAGCCCCATGCTGCGGCGGGTCAGGATCACGGCCAGCGAAAGCACAACGCTCAGCGCCTGCGAAAGTGTGGTGCCCAGCGCAGCGCCCACAGGGCCAAGGCCCAGAAAACCCATAAAATAATAATCCAGCACGATATTGGCAAAGCACGCGGCGGCAATAAAAAACATGGGGGTTTTGCTGTCGCCCATGCCGCGGAAGATCGCGCTGATGATATTGTACGCCACAATAAACGGAATGCCGAAAAAGCAAACCGTCAAATAATCCACCGTGCCCGAAACCGCAGCGGCGGGGGTGGCAACCAGGCTCACAATGCCCCGGCGCGCCAGCAGCAAAAGCCCGGTGAGTGCCAGCGAAAGCGCGGCAAACAGCACAACGGTGTTTCCAATGATCCCGCAGATGCGCTTTTTATCGCTGCTGCCCACAGCCCGGGCAATGCTTACGGTGGTGCCCATGGCCAGCCCAACCACCATCACGGTGATCATGTGCATCACCTGCGAGCCCACCGAAACCGCGGTGATCGAGGCTGCGCCCTCAAACTGGCCGATGATATAAAGATCGGCCATGCCGTAAAGCGTTTGCAGAAAATAGGAAAGCAGAAAGGGCAAAGAAAAACACAGAAGGTTTTTCCACACACTGCCCGAGGTGAGGTTTTTTTCCATAAATTTAAGCCTTTCTCCCATAGAAACAATAGCACTATTATAATACGATACGGAAAATAGCACAATCAAAAAGCCCCTCAAATAGGCATTTGCAGCAATACTATTGACAAAAGCCGACAGGGCTGTTATAATTTCACCAGTGGTTAGCTTAAGCTAACCACAAATATTTCGGCATGGGTTAGTACATACTAACCAAAACGGGAGGTGATGGATTGCTTAGCAGTGTTCTGGTGCAGCAGGCTGCCCCCACCATGGCGGGGCTGAAAAGTGCCAGCTTGTTTTCGTATGCCATTGGCCCGGCAGAGGATCTGGAGGCTGAGCTGGAAGGCTGGAACCGCCAATACAGCGCCAAGGGAATATGCACGATGGTTCTGGGGCGCTGCAAGGCCCGGCCCGAGCGTGTGCTGCTGTACACTTACCGCCCGGCGCTTTTGGCCAGGTCGCTCAGCCGCCCGGGCTCACGCGAGCTGTTGGCCGAATACGGCTACCATGCAAGCTGGAGCACACGGCAGTGCCTGCAGCATCTTGCGGGGCGCGTGTGCCCGGGGTGTGAATTCCCGCACGAGATCGGCCTGTTTCTGGATTACCCGGTGGCCGATGTGCAGGGCTTTATCCGCAACAAAGGCCAAAACTGCCTGTGTGTGGGCACATGGAAGGTGTACAGCGAGCCGGAAAACGCCCGGCGGCTGTTTCGGTTGTATCAGCACTGCACCGAGGTGTATCACAAATGTTATCTGAACGGCCGGTCGCTCACGCAGCTGATCGTTGCCGTTTGAAATTCACCAATTTTATAAAGGAGTTGACTGTAATATGAAAAAAGTAGCAATCGTATTCTGGAGCGGCACCGGCAACACCGAGGCCATGGCCAAGCTGGTTGAAAAGGGCGTGCAAAGCGCAGGCGGCGAGGCAAAGCTGTACACCGCCGCCGAGTTTACCCCGGCCGAGGCTGCGGGCTATTCGGCCATTGCCATGGGCTGCCCGGCCATGGGCGCAGAGGTGCTGGAGGAAACCGAGTTCCAGCCCATGTATGATGCCATTCGCCCGGGCCTGAGCGGCAAAAGCCTGGGACTGTTCGGCAGCTACGGCTGGGGCGACGGCCAGTGGATGCGCGATTGGGCCGAGGATGCCGAGGCCGCAGGCGCAGCCATTGTGAACGAGCCTGTGATCGTGTGCGGCCTGCCCGAAGGAAGCGATGCCGAAGCCTGCGAGGCATTGGGCGCGGCACTGGCGGGCTGAAAAGCATCCGGCAGCACCGCATCATTCCCGCAATACATCAAAAGGCGGGCACTCTGTAAAAATCAGAGTGCCCGCCTTTTTGGTAAAAAGCGTTAACCGCCGTAGGTTTCAATGCTCACCGAGTGGATCACGATATCCTCTTTGGGGCGGTGGTCGTCATCGGCAGAAGCGTTGGCCATGGCGTCGATCACATCCATGCCCTCATACACCTGCCCAAACACAGTGTCGGTAAAATCCAGGCTGGGCAGCCCGCCTGCCTGCGAATAGGCATCGTACACCTCGCTGCGCCAACCGGCATCGCTCATGGCGCTTTGCTGGCTGCTGTCCACGCTGTCGGGCTCGGCTGCCACCACATAAAACACACTGTAGCAGCTGCCGGTGGTATCGTCCTGCGCGGCGCACAAAGCGCCTGCATAGTGGCGCAGCGCATCGCAGCTTTCCGCAGGATAGCCGTTGCCGCTCCAGATGGTGGTGCCGCTGGTGCCCTCGCCCGAGGCATCGCCGCCTTCCACGGCAAAGCCCGGCTCCACCCGGAACAGCACGGTTTCGTTATAGTAACCGGCCTGGCTCAGGCCCACGAAATTTTCCACCGCCATGGGGGCATACTGTGGATACAGCACGGCGCGCACTTCGCCAAGGCTGGTATCAAAAACGGCGATCGTGTCACCGTTTTGGGGAGAAGCAAACTGCACCTCCTCGCTTTTCACCGCGGCGCGCTTGATGCTGCCGCCCGAAGTGCTTTTTTTGCCGCAGCCCGCCAAAGCCAGAACGGCGGCAAGGCAGCAAACCATACGCAACGATCGTTTCGCCATGAAAAACCTCCTTATAAAACCGGCATACGGCAGCGCCGCATACCATGAAAAAACTTGCAGAAGCGAAAAATATAATGCTTTTTTGAAATGCAGGGTGCTTTTGCAGCCCCGGGCTGCCCCTTGCAGCCGCACCCGCAGCACAAGGGCAAAGCCCAAAGGCTTTCCCGGTGGGCCCGGCGGCGATATCACACATTAGTATAGCATAAAATCGGCTGGCAAAGTGTACAAATTTTGAAAAATTCTTTCATGGCATTCACCCGGGGCGGGGGCTTGACGAGCCGGGCAAAACAAGGTAAACTATTAACAAAGAAAACTATTGGATACAAGAAAGCATTTTCTTGCAGTCAGGAGAATAAAATGGCAGAAGAAATCAAAAACACCGCCACTGAAGAAGATTACGAGCCTGATCTCATCACCCTGGAGGATGAAGACGGTCAGGAATGCACCTTTGAGGTGATCGATGCCACCGATTACGAGGGTGTGCATTATCTGGCACTGGTTCCCTATGTGGAAAACGAAGAAGATGTGCAGGATGATGCCCAGCTGATCCTGATGCGTGTCGGCAAAGACGATCAGGGCGAATTTTTGGATATCGTAGAAGACGATGAAGAGCTTTATCAGGTGAGCAAGATCTTTGAAAAGCGCCTTGCTGAATATTTTAACATCGAACAGTAAATCCTAATTATGCCAAGAGCCTGCCCGGCTCGATTTGTTGCGGCTTTATATAATCCTACTAATCAATTTTCGGGAGCCCGATGTCCATTGGTGGATTGCAGACCTCCCGCCTCGGCGGAAGAAGGGAGCATGAACCCAGTTGCAGGGCACCCACCTGCCTTTTCGGTAGGTTTTGATTGGCCGCAGACGACCGGGTGGGTTTTTCTTTTGTCCAAAGATGCCTGCACCGCACACGAAAAGCAGAGCGGCAGGCATTATTTTGCGAAATGCTGTAATTTTACTATTTTGATGCATCGAAAGAGGGAACCACTTCATGCCGTATCTTGAGCAGGGCAGTATGCTGCCGAAATTTCGTTATGATGCGCCCTATGCTGCCCAGCAGCCCATCACCGAGCTTTATCGCAGCCAGCCTGCGGTGATGGTTTTTTTAAGCAACTTCGGCCACCCCGTCACCCGTGCCGTTGTAAAGGACTATCTGTCCACGCTGGACAGCCTGCAGGGGTGCAGCCTGGCGTGTGTGGTGCATTCGCGCCACGAATCGGTGGGGCGCGCTTTGCAGGGGCGCGAGCTGCCGTTTACCATGATCTGTGATGCTGAAGGCGAGTTGTACCGCTATTTTGAGATCCCGCAGGAAACCAGCCCCCTGCGCTACAGCTCGCTGCGGGCAGCAGCGATCCTGCACAAGGCCAAAAAAGAGGGCTACAGCCCCAAGAGCCAGCCGCAGCAGCTGCCGCTCACGCTGGTGGTGGATACCGACGGCACCATTCTGTTTGCCCACTATGGCCGCAGCCTGACCGATCTGCCGGAAAACTGCGCCGCCATCAGCGAGTTGGCCGCACAGGCCGCCGCTGCCCGCCCGCAGGCGGAGGAAGCCGCCGAAGAACCTGCGGAGGAACCGCAGGCAGAAGAGCCTGCCGAAAGCCTGCAGCTGGATGCCGCACCGCCCCGGCCGGAGTATACTGCCCCGGAGCCGGAGCAGGCCCCCGCAGCGCCGTCTGCACCGCCCGCCGAGGGCGAGGGCGCAGCTGATAAGTATAAAACCGAGCAGTTCACCCTGGAAAGCTTTTTCCAACAAGGCTCGCAGGATCGCGAGTGACAGCCCACAAACCTGCCAATCAAAAATATGCCCCGTCGAATCGGCATTTTGCTGACCCGGCGGGGCATATTTTGGTTCAGGTGATCTTCAGCGCGCGCTGTGCGCGGTAAACGATATAGCGGAACAGCCCGGCAATCAGGCTGCATTCCACCCACACATAGTTGGGCAGATCCCGCAGGCGGAAACGCGGCTTATCCAGCTTGGGAATGGCTTTCCATGCCTCGGCAAAGCCCTTGGCATAATCGCTGCCAAAGCCGCGCAGGCGGAACATGACCACCTTCAGCAGATAGCCCAGCACCAAAAACGGCAGGTTGAGCAGCAGCATCAGCAGGGGCATATTTTTATAGGGCAGCAAAATGCTGTTGCGGCCGCTTTGAATGCTTTTAAACGGATTGTAGCGCACTGCGCCCGTGGTGGCACCGCAAATGTGATAGCAGCGGGCCGTGGGGCAATACACATTGCGGTAGCCGCGGCTGTTGGCGCGCCAGCTGATGTCAACATCCTCATAATAAGCAAAGAAGTTTTCATCAAACAGGCCAATTTCGTCCAGAATGCTTTTGCGGTACAGCGCTGCGCCGCCGCAGGCCGAAAAGGTGCGGCAGGGCTTTGTGTATCGGCTGGCCTTTAAGCCGTCGCCGCGCTTGCAGGCAAAGCCCAAAAGCGTAACATAATCGCCCGCATCGTCGGCCAGCTCACGCTCAAAATGGCGGATCATCAGGCTGCTCACGGCAAAAATGCGTCCATCGCTGTCGGCGGTTTTGATCAGCTCGGCCAGCCATGTGGGCTCGGCAAAGGCATCGTTATTAAACAGCGCCACATATTCGCCCTTAGCCAGTCGAATGCCCTGATTTACCGCATAGGAAAATCCGGTGTTGCGGTCGTTTTCGATGAGTGTATACCTCGGGCGGCCTTGGTAGCTGCGGGCAATTTCCAGACTTTCGTCGGTACTGGCATTGTCGATCACGATCAGTTCAAAATCCTGTTCGGTTTGGGCGTACACCGATTCAATGGAATCGCGCAGCCAGCCCGCACCGTTTAAATTGGGGATCACTACGGTTGCTTTCATGGAAAAATACCTCATTGTTTCAATTCTATTTCAGTATACCATAAATGAAACAAAATGGGAATCAGGCTTTTTCCTGGTTTAAAAGCTGTCGGCACAGCGGCAGCGCAAGCCCGCCCACAGCGTTGCCCGCCGTCATGACCAGCAATTTGCCAAGGGCAGGCAGGCTCCATGCCCCGGCCATGCCAAAATAAAACATATTGGCCACGCAGTGCTCAAACCCTGCCAGAATGAACCCGGCCACGCAGAGAAAAAGCCCCAGATACTTGCCGACTTCGTGCGGGTTCGAGCGGAAACCGTCCACGGCAATATACATCAGGATATTGCAGAAAATGCTCAGCACAAACAGGCTGAGAAGGCTATCGTTCAACTTGACGGCGCACAGAGCAGCAGCTTTTTCCTGAAAGGCCGGGGCCAGGCGTGTAAAGCCCAAGAGTGCAGCCACCAGATTCGTGCCTACCAGATTGCCCAGCCAGGTAATGCCAAGGCTTGCAGCATAATCGGGCCCTTGCCCGGGCAGATAGCCCACCCGCCCGGTGAACAGATGGAACCCCCTCGTCACGATGGTGAACAGACCCAGCGTAAAGAACAAAGCCCCCAGAATTTTGCTTTCAAAGCCCAGGTAAAACGCGCCGCCCAGGCCGATGCACACCCCGGCCAGAATGCTTTGTACCCAAAGTTCCTTAAAATTCAGTTTCATAAGAGATTCCTCCTGCTTTTTCTATATCCGAAAAATAAAAAAACTGGGCAGACTGCACTTTGCGTGCAGAACTGCCCAGACGGTCGGCATTCTTTGCTTTCAGCAGCACTGTGTTGCTTCACATCTTCCGTCAGCTGCTGGAATGGCTTTATCATAGCAGACAGCGTATACAAAGTCAAGCCTGGGGCGCTTTTTAGACGGATTATGCGCCGCCTGTATGCCTATACTGAACATGGCAGCGCCGGGCAAAAGGGCGCTGCGCGGAGGATAGGCAATGATGCTGTTTTTTTATAAAGATTTTTCCCGCCCGGCGGGGCGTGCGCTCAAAACCGCCGTAAAGCTGGCGGGCCAGCAGGGCTTTGCCAGCGCGCACACCGGGCATTTGCTGCTGGCCTTGCTGCGCCAGCACGGCAGCGCGGCGGCAGAGTTTTTGCACAACCGCAATATCAGCGAGGGCGCGGTGCGGCAGCTGGTGCGGCAGGAGGGGGCAAACCGCCCCCGGCATTTGAATCGGCACGATGTCAGCCCCGAGCTTACGCGCGCCATGGAATTTGCGCGCTTGGGGGCGCATTCCTCCTGCAGCCGCAAGGCGGGCACCGAGCATTTGCTGTGCGCTCTTTTAGAGGACGATCAATGCACCGCCGGGGTGTGGATGCGGGGCCTTGGACTGGAGCTGCCGCAGGCTGCCCGGGAATGCCGCCTGCTTACCGGGCAGCTGGTGCTGCCGGGGCCGCCGCGTGCCGTGGCCCGCACGGGCAGCCGCCCCAGTGATAAATATGGCCGCGATCTGACCAGAATGGCGCAGGAAGGCGAATTAGACCCCGTTTTGTGCCGCGAGAGTGAGCTGGCGCGCATGGAGGAAATTTTGTGCCGCCGCCGCAAAAACAACCCCTGTCTGGTGGGGGAGCCCGGCGTGGGCAAAACGGCGCTGGCCGAAGCGCTGGCGCAGCGCATTGCCTCGGGCCGGGCCGCTGCGGCACTGTGCGGACGGCGGGTGCTGGCGCTGGATATGGCGGCCATTGTGGCGGGCACCAAATACCGGGGCGATTTTGAAGAGCGCTTTCGCAATCTGCTGGAGGAGCTGCAGCGCGACAAAAACACCATTCTATTTATCGACGAGATCCATGTGGTGGTGGGGGCAGGCGCTGCCGAGGGAGCCATTGATGCAGCCAGCATTTTAAAGCCCATGCTGGCCCGCGGCGAGCTGCAGGTGATCGGTGCCACCACGCAGGAGGAATACCGCACGGTGATCCAAAAAGATGCCGCATTGGAGCGCCGCTTTGGCCGCGTTTGGGTGGAGGAGCCCACCCCCGAAGCCGCCGAGCAGATCTTAACGGGGCTTATGCCGCGCTACGAGCGGTTTCACCGCGTGAGCATTCCCCCCGAAACCATTCGTGCGGCGGTGGAATTGAGCGTGCGTTATCTGCCCGGGCGCTTTTTGCCGGACAAAGCCATCGACCTGCTGGACGAAGCCGCCGCATCGCTGCGCATACAGCCGCCGCCCGTGCCCGAGGGCGTGTTCAAAAGCCTTACACCGGCCCATGTGGCGGCGGTGGTCAGCCGGGCCAGCGGGGTTCCGGCAGAGCGCATCACAGAACAGCAGCGCGAACGGCTGGCGCTGCTGGAAAGCCGTATGGAGCAGCAGGTGGTGGGCCAGCAAAAGGCGGTGCAGGCCGTGGCGGGGGCCATTCGGCGCAGCCGCACCGGCCTGCGTGAAGCGGGCAGGCCCATAGGCTCCATGCTGTTTCTGGGGCCGAGCGGTGTGGGAAAAACGCATTTGGCCCGCACCCTGGCGCGCTGCTGGTTTGGCACCGAAAAGGCACTTTTGCGCTTTGATATGAGCGAATATATGGAGCAGCACACCGTTGCACGCCTGATCGGCGCACCGCCGGGCTATCTGGGGCACGAGGAAGGCGGCCAGCTTACCGAGGCAGTGCGCCGCCGCCCGTACAGCGTGGTGCTGTTTGACGAGATCGAAAAGGCACACGGCGATATTCAGAACATTCTTCTGCAAATTTTAGAGGATGGATGTCTGACGGATTCTCTGGGCCGCAAAACCGATTTTTCCAACACGGTGGTGCTGCTTACCAGCAATCTGGGGGCGCGCTGCCTTGCCGGGCAAAAAGCGGCCATGGGCTTTGGCGGCTGCGAAGACGATTTCGCCCGCCAGCAGCAAAAGGCGCTGGAGGAAGCCCGCGCCTATTTTCGGCCGGAGCTTTTGGGCCGCATGGACGAGGTGGTGGTGTTTCGCTCCTTGCAGCAGGATGACCTTGCCGCCATTGCCGAGCAGCTTTTGTGCCAGCTGGAGGAACGGGCCGAAAAAAGCGGCTATCATTTGCGGCACGAACCGGCTCTGCCGGGGGTGCTGGCGCAAAACACCCGCCAGGTTTACGGCGCGCGTGAGCTGCGCCGCCGTGTGACCAAGGCCGTAGAGCAGGCGTTGGCCGATAAAATTGCCCAGGGCGCCCCCGCGCCCGGCACGGTGTTCACGGCCTGCAGCAGCGAAAACGGCGGCATTTCTTTGAAGTGTGAGCAGATGGAAACCGTGTAACAACACGAAAAAAGCGCCAGGGCGAAAAAACTCGCCTTGGCGCTTTTGCTTTTATCATCGAAAAAATTATGCCTTTTCCTGAATGTACTGGTGGATCGCCTTGGCAGCGTCCTTACCGGCACCCATGGCCAAAATCACGGTGGCGGCACCGGTAACGGCATCGCCGCCGGCATACACGGCCTCACGGCTGGTAAGGCCGTCATCGCCGTTGGTGATGATGCAGCCGTGGCGGTCGGCATCCAGGCCGGGGGTGGTGGTGCGGATCAGGGGGTTGGGGCTGGTGCCCAGCGCCATGATCATGGTGTCAACCTCCAGCTCAAACTCGCTGCCCTTCTTTTCAATGGGGCGGCGGCGGCCGGATTCATCGGGCTCGCCCAGCTCCATTTCAATGCAGGTCATGCCGCGCACCCAGCCGTTTTCATCGCCCAGCACCTCCACAGGGTTGCACAGGGTCTTAAAGATAATGCCCTCTTCCTCGGCGTGCTCCACCTCCTCGCGGCGGGCAGGCAGCTCGGCCATGCCCCGGCGATAGACGATGTACACGGTTTCCGCGCCCAAACGCTTGGCGCAGCGGGCAGCATCCATGGCCACATTGCCGCCGCCGCACACAGCCACGGCCTTGCTTTTGGCAATGGGGGTCTTGCTGTCGGGCAGGTATGCCTTCATCAGGTTGGTACGGGTCAGGTATTCATTGGCGCTGTACACGCCCTTCAGGCTTTCGCCGGGAATGCCCATAAAGCGGGGCAGGCCTGCGCCGGAAGCAATATACACAGCCTCGTAGCCGTATTCCTGCATCAGCTCGTCAATGGTCAGCACCTTGCCGATCACCATGTTGGTTTCAAAATCGACACCCAAAGCTTTCAGGCCGTCGATCTCGCTTTGCACAATGGCCTTGGGCAAACGGAATTCGGGAATGCCGTACATCAGCACACCGCCCGCCACATGAAGGGCCTCAAACACGGTGACCTTGTAGCCCAGCTTGGCCAGATCGCCCGCGCAGGTCAGGCCGCTGGGGCCTGCGCCGATAATGGCCACCTTGTGCCCGTTGGAAGCAGGGGCTGTGGCCTGTGCCGTGGAATGCTCGCGGTGCCAGTCGGCGGCAAAGCGCTCCAAGCGGCCGATGCCCACGCTTTCGCAGCCTTCTTTTAAGCCGCGGGTGCAGCGGCCCTCGCACTGGCTTTCCTGCGGGCACACACGGCCGCACACGGCGGGCAGGGCAGAATCCTGTGCAAGCACCTGATATGCGCCCTCAAAATCCTCGGCGGCGATCTTCTGAATAAACTCGGGGATCTTGATGCTCACGGGGCAGCCTTCAACGCAGGGCTTTTTGGGGCAGTTCAGGCAGCGCTTGGCCTCGTTTACGGCCATTTCAGCCGTGTAGCCAAGGGCAACCTCCTGAAAGTTTTTGTTGCGCACATTGGGGTCCTGGCTGGGCATGGGGCACTTTTTGGGGTCGAGATTAAACTTGGATGCCATGTTACTCTACCTCCTTTTTCAGCAGGTTGCAGGCTGCTTCGCGGGCGTGTGCCTCAAAGGGCTTATACATGGCGCCGCGCTGCATAGCTTCGTCAAAATCCACTTCAAAACCATCAAAATCCGGGCCGTCTACACAGGCAAACTTAGTTTTGCCGCCCACGGTCAGCCGACAGCCGCCGCACATGCCCGTGCCGTCCACCATGATGGGGTTCATGGAAACAATGGTTTTCACATTGTATTTTTTGGTCACGCCCACCACGAATTTCATCATCACCAGCGGGCCGATGGTGATCACTTCGTCATACTGGTTGCCTGCGTTGATCAGCTGCTCCAAAGCGCCGGTCACAAGGCCCTTTTCGCCATAGCTGCCGTCATCGGTCATCAGGCGCAGGGTGTTGCTGCAGGCGGAAAATTCCTCTTCCAGAATCACCAGCTCCTTGCTGCGGAAGCCGATCACACTGTGCACCTCGCAGCCCTGCTCGTGCAGAGCCTGTGCAATGGGCAGGGCAATGGCGCAGCCCACGCCGCCGCCAACGATGCACACTTTTTTCAGGCCCTCCAGCTCGGTGGCCTTGCCCAGCGGGCCTACAAAATCGTGTACGCTCTGGCCAACCGAAAGGCTGTTCAGCTCCATGGTGGTGCCGCCTACGATCTGAAAAATAATAGAAACGGTGCCGGCCTCACGGTCATAACCGGCCACGGTAAGGGGAATACGCTCGCTGTCCTCAAAGGGACGAACAATGATAAACTGGCCGGGCTGTGCCTTTTTGGCGATCAGCGGGGCATGAATGACCATCCTGGTCACGGTGGGGTTGAGCGCCGTTTTTTCGGTGATGGTAAACATCTTACTATATCTCCTTTCCTAAAGCGTACCCGAAAAGCCTGTGCCTTTTAACCGGCTTTCGATACACCGCAGGCAGTGCCCTGCCGCATGGACAAAATGCACTGCCGTATTAAAATAATTATATAATAAATCCATAACGGATTGCAATGAGTCAACAAAAAAATCGGCACAAAACATGAAAATCTGTCCAAACAAATCATAAATCCGCGGAAAGGCTTTGCATTATGCGCCAAAGCCCCCGAGCAGCGCTTGTTTTTGAAATTCCTGCAGCAGAAACGCAAAATTATTTTACGATCGCCCTCACACAGAAAAAAAGCGGCGCAGCCCACCATCGTGAAGCTGCACCGCTGCCGGGGCATATCGGCGGCCTGCAAAAAACGCCCGCACCGGCTGCCCGGCGCTCAGTCGGCTGATTTTGCAGCGGCCTTTTTGTGTTCGGTCTGATACTGGCGGCAAATATTGGCCAAACAGCAGCGCTCGCAGTGGGGCGCGGTGCGGGCCGTGCAGACTTCACGCCCGTGGTAGACCAAACGGTGGCAAAAATCGCTGCCTTCCTCGGGCGGAATGATCTTCCACAGGGCCATTTCCACCTTTTTAGGGTCCTTGCAATCCTCCACCAGCCCAATGCGGTTGCACAGGCGAATGCAATGGGTGTCGGTTACAATGGCAGGTTTGCCAAACACATCGCCCATGATCAGATTGGCGCTTTTGCGCCCCACGCCGGGCAGGCGCAGAAGGGCGTTGAAATCATCGGGCACCTTGCCGCCGTATTCGTTTTGCAGCATCTTCATGCAGGCGCTGATATCGCGCGCTTTGCTGCGCCCAAGGCCGCAGGGCTTTACAATGGCCTCGATCTCCTCCACCGGGGCTTCGGCCAGAGCCTGCACCGTGGGATATTTGGCATACAGCCCCTCCACCACCACATTCACGCGCGCATCGGTGCATTGGGCGGCCAAACGCACCGAAACCAGCAGCTTCCACGCATCGTCATAATCCAGCGTGCAGCCGGCATCGGGATAAGCCTGCTTCAGCAGCGCAATAGCCTGCAGCGCGCGTTCTTTTTTGGTCATGGTGAAACCCTCTCTTTTCACTTTATAATGGATAAAGGCAGCACCGTGCCCGCTGTGCCGGTGCTATAATCTCTTTAAAGCGATTATAGCATTTCAGGAAAAGAAAAACAAGCAGGAATCATTCTTAATTTTAGCGCTTTATTAAAATAAAGTCTGTACAGAACGGCTGCGGGCGATTATAATAAAGCGTATAGAGGAAATTCCAAGGCGATGCCGAAGAAAACAAAGCATAAGGCTTCGGTGCATAAGGCTTCGGTGTGGCCGCAAGAAAGAGAGGGTTTTGCACTATGTATAAAGAAATGATGGACACCATCGGTCTGGTTGCACAATCTGACCCCGAGGTTGCTGCCGGCATGAGCCGTGAGCTGCACCGCCAGCGCCGCAATATCGAGCTGATCGCCAGCGAAAACATCGTAAGCCCCGCCGTAATGGCCGCCATGGGCAGCGTGCTTACCAATAAATATGCCGAGGGTTATCCCGGCCACCGCTATTACGGCGGCTGCCAGTTTGTGGACGAAGTGGAACAGCTGGCCATCGACCGCGCCTGCAAGCTGTTTGGTGCAAAATATGCCAATGTGCAGCCGCACAGCGGCGCACAGGCCAATCTGGCCGTGTATTTCGCCCTGCTGGAGCTGGGGGATACCGTGATGGGCATGGATCTTTCTCAGGGCGGCCATCTTACCCACGGCAGCCCCGCCAACATGAGCGGCAAAAACTATCATTTCGTTTCCTATGGTGTCAGCGATGCCGATGGCCGCATTGACTATGATGCCCTGGCCAAGCAGGTGGCAAAGGTGCGCCCCAAGCTGCTGGTGGCCGGTGCTTCGGCCTATCCCCGTGCCATCGACTTTGAAAAGCTGGCATCCATTGCCCACGGCTACGGCGCTATGCTGATGGTGGATATGGCGCACATTGCCGGTTTGGTGGCGGGCGGTATGCACCAAAACCCCGTGCCCTACGCCGATGTGGTCACCACCACCACCCACAAAACCCTGCGCGGCCCCCGCGGCGGCCTGATCCTTACCAACAACGAATACCTGATCAAGCGCATCAACTCGGCCATTTTCCCCGGCACACAGGGCGGCCCGCTGGAACATGTGATCGCAGCCAAGGCGGTGTGCTTTGGTGAGGCTCTCAAGCCGGAGTTTCAAGAGTATGCCCGCAAAATCGTGGAAAACGCACAGGCCATGGCCCAGCAGCTCACCGCGCGCGGCGTAAAGCTGGTTTCGGGCGGCACCGATAACCATTTGATGCTTGTGGACTTAACGGATGAGGAGATCACCGGCAAGCAGTTGGAGGCCAATCTGGATGCCGTTCACATCACAGCCAACAAAAACACGGTGCCCGGTGAAAAGCGCAGCCCCTTTGTGACCAGCGGCGTGCGCCTTGGCACCCCGGCGGTGACCACGCGCGGCATGGGCCCGGCAGAAATGAAGATCATTGCCGACTGCATTGCCGACTGCATTTTTGATTTTGAGGGCAAAAAGGCCGATATCATTGCCCGCGTGGATGCCCTGACCGAGCGCTTCCCGCTGTACGAATAAAACCACAAGGCCCGGAAAAGCCGACTCCGCATGGAAAAAACGCGGCTTTGCCCGGGGCCTTACAGGCAAGATCATCTGCACCCGAAAAGCGGTTTCCATGCGCCGGTATGGAAACCGCTTTTTGCCTGCTCCGGCCGCAAAAACGACTGTGCTTTGCGGCTGGACAGAATCCTGCAAGGCTGTTATACTTTTTTTGAAAAGGCAGCGCCGGAAGGGCGGCAATGCCAAAAACACGAAAGGGGAAACTTTTATGCGTGAACCGTTGGCGCAGCGCCTGCGCCCCAAAACGCTGGCGCAGGTGTGCGGGCAGCAGCATTTGCTGGGCGAGGGCCGGGTGTTTCGCCGCACCGTGGAAAGCGGCCGCATTCCCAATATGATCTTTTATGGCCCCAGCGGTGTGGGAAAAACCACCGTGGCGCGCATTATTGCCGAAAACAGCGGAATGCGCCTGCATAAGCTGAACGGCACCAGCTGCGGCACAAGCGACATTAAGGCCGTGCTTTCCGATATCGGCACGCTGGGCGCACAAAACGGCATTCTTTTGTATTTGGACGAGATCCAGTATCTCAACAAAAAGCAGCAGCAAAGCCTGCTGGAATGCATCGAGGCGGGCACGGTAACACTGATTGCCTCCACCACTGAGAACCCTTACTTCTATATCTATAATGCGCTGCTCAGCCGGTGCAGCGTGTTTGAATTCAAATCGCTCACGGCAGCGGATATCCGCCAGGGGCTGCAAACGGCGGTGCAGCGCCTGGCAGAGGAAGAAAACACCGAGATCCTGCTGCAGCCGGAGGCGCTGGACTATCTGGCCCAAAGCGCGGGCGGCGATATGCGCAAGGCGCTGGGCAGCCTGGAATTTGCCGCCACGGCAGCCATGAGCGATGAAAATCACACGGTCAGTTTGGAAATGGTGCAGCAGGTGGCGCAGCGCACGGCCATGCGCTATGACAAGCTGGGGGACGACCATTACGATATCGTTTCGGCCTATCAAAAATCCATGCGCGGGTCAGACCCGGATGCGGCGCTGCACTATCTGGCGCGCCTGTTGGAAGCGGGCGATCTGCCCAGCGCGTGCCGCCGGCTGATGGTGTGCGCCTGCGAGGATGTGGGCCTTGCGTGGCCGCAGGTGATCCCCATTGTGAAAGCCGCGGTGGACATTGCCAACGCGGTGGGCCTGCCCGAAGCACGCCTGCCGCTGGCCGATGCCGTGATCCTGGTGGCAACAGCCCCCAAAAGCAACAGCGGCCATGATGCCATCAACGCCGCTATGGCGGATGTGCAGGCCGGGCGCACCGGGCCGATCCCGCGGCAGCTGCAGAACAAGCACTATGACGGCGAGGATGCCGAGGTGAAGGGGCAACATTATAAATATGCCCATAGCTACCCCGGGCATTGGGTGGAGCAGCAGTATCTGCCGGATGCGCTGGTGGGGAAAAAATACTATGAATTTGGCGATAACAAAAATGAACAGGCCTTTAAAGCCTATTGGGACCGCATAAAAGGAAAAAAATAATTCGGATTTACGAAAAAAAGAAAAAATGCCTGTGCGCTTGCAGAAAAAAATCGAAAAAAGTGTTGACTTTTGCGCCCAAAGCGAATATAATAACCAATGTCGCCGGAAGCCATGCGAATGGCTGCCAAGGCTGACATCCGGGTGTAGCGCAGTTTGGTAGCGCGCTTGAATGGGGTTCAAGAGGCCGTGAGTTCGATTCTCGCCACTCGGACCATAAATCCAACGATTTCACGTTAGAAATCGTTGGATTTTTTTGTTTGTGGGCTGACCTCATT
>Ga0129310_1000101_pt1 | contig 117970 bp, 125 predicted proteins | sample Go1ome_2_FD_94433 | JGI IMG/M metagenome (GOLD analysis project Ga0129310, IMG submission 94433) | Western lowland gorrila individual fecal microbial communities from Wisconsin, USA - Go1022A metagenome | ecosystem: Host-associated > Mammals > Digestive system > Large intestine > Fecal... | reverse complement strand
ACGGTCCCCGCAGCAATTCATTCCGGCCGGATTCCCCCTCCACGACCAACCTCCCACGGGGACGGAAGACTCAGACAGCCCCCCTCACCACACCGGACATGGTCCGTTCCGGACGCGTCCTCCCAACCTCAGTTAAATCTCCAAAAGAAGCTCCCCAGTCTAAACTGTCTGAACTATTGCAAGATAGTATTGAACTGTTGCAATTCTTTCTGATACAATAGAAAAGATAAGGGTGATAAATCACCCTGTCAAATAATACAATGGGAGGAAAAAGAATGGAACCAGTCGAAGTAAGGGATATGCTGTATATCCTGGGCGTATGTGAAGAGCGAAGCTTTTCCCGGGCAGCGGAAAAGTATTATATTTCGCAGCCGGCGCTCAGCAAAATTGTAAAACGGGTAGAGGGGAATCTTGGCGCACAAATCTTTGACCGGAGTTCGGTTCCTCTGAAGGTGACGCCCGAAGGGGAAGTATTTGTCGACTACTTCAGGAAGATGCAGGAGATTCATCTTGAGATAGAGGGGTATTGCGATGAATTGCGCCGCCACAGAAAATGCGATCTGAATATCGGAGCGCCATCTTTTTTCTGCACATATGTGCTTCCTCCCCTGATCAATGCTTTTAAAATGGAATATCCTGGTATTGCAATCAAGATGATAGAAAGCAATGACAGTGATTTATGCAAATTTCTCAAGGCCGGAATGGTGGATCTGGGATTTTCCGTAGAGCCAACCATGCCTTCTAACTTTAAATCCTTTGTACTCCAAAAAGAGAATATCATCTTAGCGGTTCCCAGCAGCCTGGCGATTAACCGGGAGCTCCTGTCCTATGCCATTGGATATGAAGACATATGCAGCGGCCGTTTTCTGATGCCGGAAATCCCGGGGGTACAGATGGAATGGTTTGCAAAAGAGAATTTCCTGTTTCTGAAAAGAGGCAACGATATGCACCGCAGGGGGCTTAAAATCTGCCGGGACGCCGGTTTTGAACCGAATATCGTCATGGAAATGGATCAGCTCCTCAGCGCCTGCTATCTTGCCGGGGCCGGTTCGGGAATTACCTTTATCCGAGCCAGTATTCCCTATTACATAGGCCCGTCGGAGGAATTGGTATTCTATAAAATTAACCATCCGGATACAACCCGCAACCTGAGCGTTTATTACAGAGATGAGGAGTGTACTGCATTACAGAAGCTGTTTATTGAACATTTAAAAAATACACCGATGCCGGGATGAGTCTATTCCATTTCTGACATGAAAGTATATCCCCCTGTCTATTGGACAATATATCGCCCCAATGCTATGATCGGATTAAGGTACAAAGTGATACCAAAAGAGTGAAAAACCCTGCTCAAACGGCCGTGACACAGTGGGGGTGATAAACAGGAGGAAATGAATTATGACAATAGCGGAAAAGTTTTCAAAACTTGGAATTGATAATGCTCCAGGGCAGGAGAGTTTACAGAAATCAGCAGCATTGGAAATACGTGGGGAGAAGCTTCCGGGAGCAGCGGTGGATTTCTCACATGGAGATGTCGACGCGCATGAGCCGGTTCCGGGCAGTCTTGAAATATTTGCAAAGGGGTTTGCCCAGGGTGGTTCCCAGGCCTATACGCCTTACCGTGGAAAAAAAAGCATATTGGAACATGTTGCATCCAGCCTATCAGCTTTTACAGGGGTTCAGATTAACCCGGACGAGAATCTGATTTTGACACCTGGAACACAGGGGGCTTTATTTCTTGCGGCAGGCAGCAATATTCTGCCGGGCGACAAGGTGGCTATTGTGGAGCCGGATTATTTTGCAAACCGTAAGATGGTGGAATTCTTCCATGGTGTACTCGTTCCCGTCCCGATGCATTATGAAAACAGGACCGACAGAGCAGGAATTGATTTAGAGATACTGGAAAAGGTATTTATTGACGGAGTAAAGCTATTTATCTTCTCTAACCCTAATAATCCGGTGGGGTGCATTTATTCTTATGAAGAAATCTGCGAAATAGCTTCGCTGGCAAAAAAGTATGATGTTACGTTGATAGTGGATGAGCTTTATTCGCGTCAGATTTATCCGGGAATAACCTATACACACCTTTGCGCTCAGAAAGAAATACCGGAGAATTTGGTTACCATTATGGGGCCGTCGAAGACGGAATCACTGAGCGGATACCGGCTGGGGGCGGCGTTTGGAAATGCCGAAATGATTGAACGTATGGAAAAGCTCCAGGCTATTATGTCCCTGAGGTGCAGCGGATATAATCAGGCTGTATTTACCACCTGGTTTAATGAGCCGGAAGGCTGGATGACGGCCAGGACAGCAAAGCATAAGGAAATACATGATGCAATTATGGAAAAATTGGCGGGCGTACCGGGGGTTTATGCAAGACCGGCAGAAGGCGGAAGCTATTTATTTATCAGGATTCCTGAATTAGATATATCACTTCATCATTTTATCAGGATTGTCCGAGAGATGGCTGATGTGACAGTGACTCCTGGCACGGAATTCGATCCGAAATGTATCTGGCAGTTCCGTATTAATTTTTCCCAGGATAAAGACAAGGCGGTTGCCGGAATAGAACGGCTGCTTCAGATTATGGAACGGTACCGTAAACAGAAATAAAGGAGGAAACAGATATGATGAAAATCGCATTTTTAGGCGGCGGGAAAATCGGCAGAGCGATGATTGAACATGTAAGGGAGAAAAAGAACGGTAAGATAGAATTTGTATATGATCCGTTTATAAAAGAAACAGAAGTCTGCGGCGTTAAAGTGGTGGATGAGATACCGGCGAATATCTTCCAGGGGCTCGATCTGGTGGTTGAATGTGCTGAAGCAAAGGTTCTTACCGAGCATCTCGAAGATATTCTGCCGTGCTGCAGTATCATGCCGTTTTCCATGACTGCTTTTCGCGACGACAGCCTGAAAGAGAGGGCAAAGGAACTTTGTGATAAATTTGGCACCAATGTATTTTTGCCGCATGGGGCGATCCTTGGTCTGGACGGAATCTTTGACGGCCGTGACGCTCTGCGGGAAGTAAGTGTTGAAACAATTAAAAATCCCAAAAGCCTGGGACGCGATGATACGAAACTCACGGTTCTCTATGAAGGAACAACAAGGAAAGCTACGGAACTGTTTCCGAGAAATGTGAATGTCCATGCTGCTGTCGCTCTTGCCGGGATCGGCTTTGACCGTACCCGTTCTAAGATTACAGCAGATCCGACGGTTGACACAAATACCCATGTGATTCATCTCGTCGGGGATGGGATTGATTTTGAGATTCGCGTTTCCAGCTTTTCGGAAGGAGGCGTGTCCGGAAAATACGTACCGCTTTCTGCATGCGGCAGTTTGGATCGGGTTCTTGGAGGCAGCGGTTTTTGTTTTGTATGATATGTCCGGCAGGAGAGGGGGAATAGGATATGAAAACAACGCTGCGATGGCTGGATCAGCATTTTGAGGAGATGTTGATGGCATTTTTTCTGTGCGGAGTTGTTGTTCTGATGACATTGCATGTGTTTTTTCGCTATGTAATGCGGGCTCCGCTCACATGGTCGGAAGAAGCGACAAGGTATATGTTCATCTGGTTTGTTTTTATTGGAATCAGCTATGGGATTCGGAATAATACGCATATACGGGTAAATATTATTGAGGTTCTCTGTCCGAAGGTCATTCCGGTATTCAGTCTTATACAGGATCTGGCAGGAGCATTATTTATCCTTTATCTGCTCCCTGCCGCATTTAACTCTATGCGGCAGATAGCAGAGAGAAATCAAACTTCCGCAGGGCTGCATCTTCCTATGATATTTGTGTATGGCTCCCTGTTTATGGGGCTGTGTATCAGCGTGATCCGAATCATTCAGAAATTTTATTGCCGCTTTCGGTTTCCGGCAGCGAAAAACAGAGCGAAAACAGAAGGAGGGAAAGAAGTATGATTGGCATTATGTTTATTATCTTCGCACTGTTTTTGGCGTTGGGAATTCCCATTGCATTCAGCGTGGGCTGGGCCACCCTGTCGGTTCATCTGATGAATCCGGCATTTACCTGTGATGCGGAATATTTTTTCAAGACCATGGTAAATGGCATGGATTCCTACGTACTGCTGGCAATACCTCTTTTTATGCTTTCATCGAGTATTATGGCTGAAAGCGGTATGTCGAACCGTCTGTTCGATTTTTTCTCTTATTTTTTTGGGAATATAGCAGCGGGACTCCCGATTGCCGTGGTTATCACCTGTCTGTTTTATGGAGCGATCTGCGGTTCCGGTCCTGCGACAGTGGCAGCCATTGGAACAATGTGCATTCCGCTGTTAACAAGGCTGGGGTATGAGAGAGATTTTGTTACCGCCATGATTGCTGTGTCGGGAGGTCTGGGGGTTATTATCCCTCCCAGCATACCTTTCATCACCTATGGACTTGCAACAGGCGCTTCAATAGGCGATTTATTTATTGCAGGCTTTGCTCCGGGAATTTTAATTGCCCTGTGCCTGATTGCTTACATTATCTACTATTTTTCACGCCGCGACAACAGCTGTCTTCAAATTGCGCAGAACACAAAAACACTTCGGAAAAAAGGTTTTATCAATATTTTTAAAGAAAGTTTTTTCGCGCTACTGGCTCCAGTTATTATTTTGGGAGGAATATATGGCGGGATTGTCAGCCCCACTGAAGCAGCCTGCGTTTCCGTCGTGTACGCACTGTTGGTAGGTGTTTTTGTATACAGGGCCATCAACTTGAAAACATTGTCAACCTGTCTGATCGACACGGCCCGTACCGCGACTCCAGTTATGCTCATCCTGTCCGTCTGCATTGTATTTGGACGTGTGCTTACGATTCTGAATCTTCCGCAGACCCTGGCAGCTTATGTGGTTGGACATGTGCAGAGTAAAATTGTTGTACTGCTGGTTATCAATATATTTTTACTTTTTGCAGGCATGGTCATGGATACAGTTCCCTGTATTCTGATTTTGTCACCAATCATGCTGCCGATTGTACAGCAATACGGCGTAGATCCGATTCATTTCGGTGTCCTTATGACGGTTAACCTGGCAATCGGATTTGTGACGCCGCCTATTGGTACAAATCTGTTTGTAGCCAATTCACTGACACAGATTCCAATCACGCGGATTGCCAAGCACGCATTGCCTTTTATTGCCATGTTTTTACTGGCATTGATGATGATTACCTATATACCGCAGATTACGATGTTTTTACCGAATTTATTGGGATAAGCAATAAGTTCTGGAATATTTACACAAAAAGGGGGATAACTCCCACGGATTCCTGATAATTACCGTTCAGAAGAGGGGAATGAGCTACTGCCCCTGCGATCAAGGAGGAAAATGATGAAAAAATATTTTATAGCTGTCTTGACCCTGGCACTTTCTTTTAATTTAGCTGCTTGCGGCAGCTCAGCCTCTACTGGTGATTCCGGACAGAAGGCCGGAGGACAGGAGAGCGCTTCCGCTTCAGGAGAAACTATTACCATTAATATAGGCCACGGAGGAGCGGAAAGTACAGCTCAGCAGGTAGGGTGCCTGGCATTAAAGGACTACATGGAGAAGAATTCCAATGGTGCTTTTACTGTTAATATATATCCAAATAATTCAATGGGTAATGATGATGAACTGTGCCAGATGGTGCAGAGCGGAAACCTGGAGATGTGCCTTGCAAATTCGATTATTGTAAATTATGTGAATGACGGTGTTATCTACGATTTATTTTATAACTTTAATAACATAGAGGATGTAAAGAAAAAGTATATGGAGGATGAAAATTTCCTGAACGTTATGCGGGAGAAATATTCCGCAGCAGGCTTCTATCTGGGCGGTTATAGCGTTCACGGCTTCCGCGTGGCGACTGCCAATAAGCCGCTCACAAGTCCGGACGCTCTGAAAGGCCTGACATTCAGGGTCATGCAAAATGATCTGCATATTGAGGGATGGCAGTGTATGGGTGCAACTCCCACGCCGTTTTCTTTCAGTGAACTGTACACCGCTTTACAGCAGAAGACAATAGACGCCCAGGAGAATCCGATTGAGCTTATTTATTCCCAGAAGTTTTATGAACAGCAGTCCGATATCACCAAGACGAACCACTTACAGCAGACACAGCAGTGGCTGGTGAGCCAAAGCTTCTATGACAGCTTGTCTGATGAAAATAAAAAGCTGTTGGATGACGGTATAGCCGTCGCCTGTGAGGCAGCTACCAGCTACGCCCTTGATAACGAAGCGGCCTGGACAAAGGAAATAGAGGAATATGGCTGTACGATCACGGAGCTTACCGATGAACAGAGAGCAGTGTTCAAAGAGGCCGTTGCTCCGGAATGGGCGAGTGTAGAGGCAAAGGTTTCACCGGAGGTTTGGGAGGCATACACAAAATAGCAGGATACTTTATATTGGAACGGGAGAGATACAATGAAAATTCTTATCATCAATCCGAATAGTGATGAAAACACAGACGCTATTATGGAGGAAAAGGCAAAGAATCTGTCGCTTGACGGAGTGGAAGTGGACGTTGTTCATGTGACAAGGGCTCCAAAACTGGTATGTTCTTACGAAGAACAGGCCGGTTCTGCGGAGGAAATGATTCAGCTGATCCGTACGACAACAGATATTTACGATGCTTATATAGTAGCCTGTCACTCTGACCCGAATCTGGAACTGGTTCGGGAAATAGCGGGAAAACCGGTAGTTGGGATTGCGGAAGCCTCATTAAGGATAGGGGCGGCCATGGGTAACGGCTATGCAGTCATCTCCCCTTCCCCAAATTCCATATCCAAAAAAATTGCCCTGGCCCATAAGTACCGCTGTGACGATCTGCTGAGGACAATTAAGGTTACGAAAAGCGGAAGCAGGGAAGATTTGCTGATTGCAGCCAGGGAAGCGAAGGAAGAATTTGGTGTTGATGTGATCGTGCTGGGATGTGCCAATTATGCGAATGCGGATGGCTATATTGAGCGCGAACTGGGAATCCCGGTGCTGGACGGGGTGGCCTGTGCATTAATACTGGCTTCCGGCCTCGTTCAGTATAACAGGTGTAAAAAGGAAAATTTGTGATGAATGAAAGGGGAAGAGATACAATGAAATTAGAGCTTGCAGTTATAAACGGATTGGTTTTCATAGAAGGCGGTTTTCGAAAAGCCGATGTTGGAATCAGCAACGGTAAAATTGCTATGGTTACAGAGCCTGGCTGTCTTCCGGAAAGCCTTAAAACGATAGATGCGGATGGCAGGCACGTGCTTCCCGGCGGCATTGACACGCATGTTCATTACCGTGATCCGGGCCATGCGGAGCGGGAGACATTCCAGGTAGGGACGAGAGCCGCTGCGGCTGGCGGATGTACCACTTTTTTTGAGCACCCTATTTCCATTCCACCTCAATACAATCCTGAAATTCTTCACAACCGCGTGAATCTCTGCAAAAAAGGGAGCTGTGTCGACTTCTGCTTTTTCGGAGCGGCCGGCGGCGAATTTCCTGAAGAGATAGAGCCATTGTCGCATGAGGGAGTGGTAGCTTATAAAACCTTCCTCCACGAAGCGCCGGAAGGACGGGATGCTGAGTTTAAAGGCCTGACAAGCGCGAATAATGCCCAGCTTATGCGTGCTCTGGAAGAAGTGAAAAAGACAGGCCTCACGTTGGCTGCCCATGCGGAAGATAATGAACTGGTCACGGGAAATATCAAACGGCTTAGAGAAGAGGGGCGAACCGATTATCTGGCACATTGTGATTCCCGCCCTCCTATTACTGAAATCGAGGCAATTGCGAAAATGCTCCGATTTGGAAAAGAGACGGGATGCCCGATAGAACTGGTTCATGTTTCAACATGCGGAGCTATGGAACTGGCGAAACAGGCAAAGGAGGAAGGGCAGAAGGTTTATGTGGAAACCTGTCCGCACTATCTGCTTCTGGATGAAAGCTATGTCGAAAAATATGGCCCGTATGCAAAATGCAACCCTGCCCTCAGGAAGAAAGAGGAGGTGGAAGGGCTGTGGAAATATGTGCTGGACGGTACGGTGGATTTTATCGGCAGCGATCACAGTCCGTTTCTCGTTTCGGAGAAGGAAAAAGGCAACGATGATATTTTTGTAGCTCCGGCCGGTTTTCCAGGCATTGATCTGCGCCTTCCGCTGATGCTGACAGAGGCCAAAAAAGGGCGTCTCAGTCTGGAGAAGGTAGTTGAGCTTTGCTGTGTCAATCCTGCCAAATGCTTCAATATCTTTCCGCAAAAAGGAACGATTTCTGCCGGTGCAGATGGAGATTTGGTCGTGGTGGACATGAAGCGGGAGGTAATTTGCCACGCCCGGGACAGCTATTCTCAGGCTAAAGATATCTCAAAAGTTTATGAGGGATGGAAACTCGGCTGCTCCATTGACTATACGGTTGTACGCGGCCGGGTGGTGATGGAAAATGGTGATGTGGATGAAAGTGCGGCAGGCTGGGGAAAATTTATCAAACCTGTTTTAAAGGCATAAATACCGGTATCAATCTCAAAGTAACTGTTCAGCCATGGGATAAAAGAAATGCCTGTGGAGGGAACAGTTACTTATGAAATGAAACAATGTGGAAAGGATGACATTCATGAATCATATAGGAGATATCTTGTCGGAAATCGGCAGGGCAGGCAGAAATAGCGACGGCTCTTATTCCCGCGGCTGTTACAGTCCGGCCTATTTTGACGGCCTGGATATTGTGGAGCGCCAGATGGAGGAGTTGGGAATGGAAGTGAGCCGTGATGCGGCAGGCAACATCCTGGGCGTATTGCCGGGGAAAGATAAAAAACTGGGAAGTATTATTATGGGCTCACATTTGGATACGGTTCCTTCCGGCGGACTGTTTGACGGAGCATATGGCGTTGCCGGAGGACTCGAGGTGATACGCCGCATGAAAGAGGAAGGAAAAACATTAAATCATTCGTTGGAGCTGTATGGCTTTAACGGTGAAGAGTCCAATCCTCTTGGAGGTACATTTGGCAGCCGAGCTGTTGCAGGATTGGTAGAACCGGGGCAGCCAGGGCTTAGTGAGGCTCTGAAAACATATGGTCATACGGTGCAGGAGATTCTAAACTGCAAACGCAATTTTTCGGATGCTAAATGTTATTTGGAGCTTCATATTGAGCAGGGAGATCGTCTGTTTAACGATGAAATGGAAATTGGTGTTGTGAGCGGAATTGTGGGGATAGTGCGATATAAAGTGATAGCCGTCGGACACAGCAACCATGCAGGAACAACCATGATGCAAAAGCGGCGTGATGCCCTGACGGCTATGGCAAAGCTGATCGTTCAGGCCGATGCAAAATGTCGGGAGATTGATAATGCCCTTGTACTGACTGTAGGTACGATCCGGTGCTGGCCAGGCTCTGAAAATGTTATTCCGGGCCGGGTTGAATGCATATTTGAAATGCGTCATATGGACAAGGACATGACGGACAGGCTGATAGATGAGATTCGTAACATTGCCGCAAAAATTGATACGGTAGAGTTTGAGATCACAAAGCAGATAGATAAAGGATCCGTTAAATGCGATGAGCATTTAATGAAGGTGATTGGCCGGGCGGCTGCCGAACTGGAGATGAAACACATTATCATGCCGAGCGGAGCCGGACATGATGCGAATCCAATGGCCCATTGCCTGCCTGTCGGGATGATTTTCGTTCCCAGCAAGGATGGGTTAAGTCATTGTAAAGAAGAGTGGACGGAAGAAAAAGAACTGGAAAATGGTGTGGATGTTCTATACAAAACAATTGAACTGTTGGATGAGGAAGTGTAAAACACCGGTTGTACATCACGTTTTATTTGCGTTATTTAAATCGTAATCAAATTGAAAGATAATTCTTCTTGAACATTTTTCCTTCCCCTGATAGAATGTATGGTAGAGTATTGTATACAACGGGAGGAATTTATATGAGGAAGAGAGGAATCACTGTTTTTACCCTCTCCATGATGCTGGCGCTGGGGACGGCGACGCTGACCGCATATGCGGCAGGATGGCAGCAGTCAGGGACAGACTGGGTCTATTATGATTCTAATAATTATAAGGTAACGAATGAATGGAAGAAGGGAGCCGACGGTCTCTGGCGATACCTGAACTCTCAGGGGGTTATGGCAGTAAATTCCTGGGCTGATGATGAATATTACGTGGATAATAACGGCATTATGGTCACAAATAAGTGGCTGAAGCTGCAGAAGAAGAATCCGGGCTGGGATGAAGAGAATACGATGGTCTGGTATTACTTCAGCAACAGCGGCAAGATAATAACGGACGGCTGGTCAAAGATTGATAATAAGTACTATTATTTTGACAGTGACGGTGTAATGCAGACGGGCTGGGTGGACGACGATACGTATTATACAGGTTCCGACGGGGCAATGCGTACGGGCTGGCAGTATTTACAGGATCCGGAAGATAAAGATTCCTTTGATGATAAGACAGTGCCTTTTGAGGATGATGAGGACAAGCACTGGTATTATTTCCAAAGCTCCGGCAAGAAGTATGTGCCGAATATCAGCAGCGGAGATTATAAACTATATAAGATAGACGGCGTTTATTACTGTTTCAGCGAGACGGGGGCAATGCAGACCGGCTGGGTGAACATGGGGGATAAGGCCGATGGAAGCTTTGAAAATTACCGCTTTTTCCAGGAGAACGGCAAAGTGCAGACAGGGTGGTACTCGTCAACTCCGCCGGAAGACAATGATCTGGATATGGATTTGGGGAATGAAGTGGAGTGGTACTATTTCTCCAGCAGCGGTATTCCTAAGGTAGGGCCGCCGGCAGAAGAGGCATCGACCAGCGATTTAGTAAGAATCAACGGGATTACATATCTGTTTAACGAGAAGGGGAATCCGGTTTACGGACTGAGACGACTTAGAATCGGAAATACCGATGAATATGCCTGCTATTACTTTGGCAACAAGGCAACAAGCTCTGTTGTGAAAGGGAAGGGCACGGTGGAAGAGGGAGACGGTACCAAGAGCGATTTCTATTTCACCGAATCAGGAACCAAAGCTGGGCGCGGTTATACCGGTGTCAAAGATAATTACCTGTTCTATATGGGCAAGCTTCAGAAGGCGGAAAGCGGAACCAAGTATGAGGCCATCAAGATCGACAATAAGGTTTATCTCGTCAGTACCTCGGGTAAAATTGTAAAATCCACTACCGTTAAAGATTCCAGCGGAACCAAGTATAAGACGAATTCCTCCGGACAGATTATTCAGGTGGACGAGCAGAGTGATGATGGGAAGTCACTGGCACGCGAGCCGATTGAGCCTGATTACTGGGAAGATTAACGGGAACTGCCGCAAGATGTAAAACGGAAGACAGATGGAAAACAGATGAATGATAAAAGAGGATTTCTTGCAGGTTATTGCATGAAATCCTCTTTTTGCCGATTGATGGCGGTAACCTGTGCGCGGAGCGTGCAGGTTATCGTTATACCTTTCTGACCGGCCGGATATATTTCCAAAACCGCTCCGGATCATGATAGAAATAAATGATTCTGCCCGGAGTGGTGTCGTAACAGTATCCGGTGCCGGTGAAATCGAAATCAGCCATGGCTTTTTCAACGAGATCTTCTACGCTGCGGTTTTCCTGCTCATAATCAAAGGGCCCGTGTTCAAAAACCATATACTCAGCTTCCGGGATATCGGCCATGAGCATTTGAGGCGGAATTTCACCTTGATAATCCATGGGAAGGCGTACGCCATAACACTCGGTGCGAGGAAAGCCCCAATCGCAGAGCCTGCCTTCCGGATCGTTGATATAGGCCATAAGCTGGCCGCTGCTGCTGTTGGATTCACTTCCGCCGTCGTCGTCCAGCTTGCCTTTAATACTGTCGAGTAAGCCGCAAATGGTTTCACAGTCCTGCCCCGGAATGAGACTCTGCTTTTGCCAGAAATCCCAATATCCGTTGCTTTCATAGTTTTTAATGTGCAGAAATTTGTGTGCGGGAATGGTTACAAAATAAATTTTAACATCGTCCGTGGATTTTATCATGCCAATCTCTCCGAATCCTAAAAAGTAGCGGTCGAAGGAGTTTATTTTTGTACGAAGAACGACCGGCGTCGGTTTTTTGCGGTACTCGCTCGGAGTGATGCCATAGGTTCCTTTGAATGCCCGCGTAAATGCTTCATGTGATGAAAAACCGTAATCAAAGGCGATATCCAGCAGACTTTTCCTGCTGTCCCGGACTTCTTTTAACGCAAAGGCCAATTTCCTGTGACGCAGATAGTCGCGGAACTGCATGCCCGATATTTCTTTGAATTTCCTTGTTGTGTAATACTCGGAATAGCCCAGTCTCTGGGAAAGGAAACGCAGGGTCAGCGCTTCATCATTATAGTGTTTAATGCAGTTGTCAATTTCATCAACAATTACCTGTATTTGTTTCTGCCATTCGTACATGTGTTTCTTCTCCTCTTTCAACCACCCTGTAATCATTATAAGGATCCGGAGAGTGTGCCGCTTGATTTTACTTGCGGTTATTTTGTCTTTTTAGTATTGTCCGATTAAGCAAAATGTAAAACAGGCCGCCGTTATATTGCTTCTGCAACTTCACGGCGGCCTGCCTTACGGCTTAAATTTGATTTATAAGACAGTCAGCGGATACTTATCCAATGTCTCCACCTGTCCGATTATTCTTGCGGCCGGACACTTTTCGTTCAGCCGTTTTACAAGTTCGATACCGGTTTTTTCGGGAACAGAGATCAACAGACCTCCCGAGGTCTGGGGATCGAACATTAAATCCGATAATGAATCAGGAACAGAAGGGCCTATATTGACCAGCTTATCTAAATACTCCCTGTTTTTGTAAGCTCCTGCCGGTACCAGTCCCATGGCGGCTGCATCGACAGCTCCGTCCAGGGCGGGTAGGGCCATGGAATCAATTGCAATACTCAGATTACTGCCGGCCGCCATCTCATATGCATGTCCTAACAGGCCGAAACCCGTTACATCCGTGCAGGCGTGGATATCGGAGAAATGCTCCATGGTTTGTGCAGCATACCGGTTCAGCATTTCCATGGAAGAGAGAAGCTCCCTCTGCTGTGGGACGGTTAAAAGGCTGCCTTTCCATGCAGTTGTGAGGATTCCGGTTCCCAGCGCTTTGGTGAGAATCAGAACATCTCCCTGCTGAATGGTGTTATTGCGCAGTATGCGATCCGGATGAACGAAGCCGGTTACGCTCAGACCGTATTTCGGAACAGGATCCTGGATCGTGTGTCCGCCGCAGATGATGGCATCCGCTTCCTGTACTTTTTCATAACCGCCCTGCAATATAGCCTGTACCGCAGACTTGGGAAGCGTCTCCGGGAAACAGAATACGTTCATGGCGAGCTTGGGTCTTCCGCCCATGGCGTACACGTCGCTGAGTGCATTGGCGGCGGCCGTTTTGCCGTAAGAATAAGGATCATCTACTATCGGCGGGAATATATCGACAGTCTGGATTAAGGCCAGTTCATCGCTTATCCGGTAGACGGCCGCGTCGTCGCTGGTTTGAAAGCCTACCAGCAGATTCGGATCATTAAATTTGGGTAAATGGCACAAAACTTGTGCCAGGGCATCAGGGCCTATTTTGGCCGCTCAGCCGCGGTGCGCTGTCATAGATGTCAATAATATATCTGCCATGCGTATACCTCCTTTGTTCTGTTAGAAAACACCTCGTTAAGTGTATCGATGTGACTCGCACTAAGCTCGAAAACACCTCGCTAAGTGCTCATAGTATATCACAGGGGATGTGGGATGGCAAGGCGGAGGGAGGAAAGCGGGGAGGATGATCCGCAGAAATATAAAATTCCGGTGGAAGAATAGAATGAATTCTGATACGATAGAGGATAGTTGCCGGCGGATACGCTGATAGGGAAAGAGGGGAGGACATTGAATAAATTGTATACGCTTATTACAAACAATGAATTGGTAAAAGAGCGCTACGGCGCATACGGGAAGGAACTGAACGTGGAATATCTGGAGGATGCGGGCTGTCTGGATGTTTTGATAAAGGCGAGGGACGCGATTCACGGAGGGAGCCGCCTGGAGACACATCCGATGGCAGGCAGCATCAAACCGAACCAAAATCCATACAAGACGGTGATGATATCCGACGGAAAGGTGGATCCGGAGGAATTTCAGGAATTTATTACAGTGATGGAGAACAGCATTATGACCTGCCGCAAGTTTCTTATGGAGAAACCGCTGCCCGAGTGGGAGGAAAAATTGAAGAAGGATTTCCGCTATATCGATCAGTCGCTGATTGAAAGTGCAGTCAGCCGCATTTAGAAGAAAAACAGAAGAAAAGGGAAAGACCGGCCTGAAAAATGGATCCATTCAGGCCGGTCTTTTTTTCTTGCTGCACGAAAATGACAATGTTGACAAATCGTTGCCAATTGACAGAATGGTAGATGTCAAAATTCCCTCTGCCGTGAGCAGGAAGGCGGTCCCGGAATATGGTTTTTAAAAGCTTGCGGGGGGCTGCTCTTTTTTGGCATGGAAATTGCTTATATTTAGAGTGAATCAGTAAAATTCTTTTATAAGCCGAATGGGAGTGTGGATCCGGCTTAGGGAGAAAGAAGGAGGAGTGGAAAGATGAAGCTTGAATTAGGAATTATTCCAATCAGGGATATCCGGTTCGGATCTGAATCCAGGGTAGAGGGCGGCACGGTTACTGTGAATAAAGAAGAATTGAAAGCAATTCTGCTGGAGGACGGGAATTTGAAGTCGGTGGAGCTGGAAGTTGCACATCCGGGGGACAGTATCCGTATTATGCCGGTTAAGGACGTGATTGAGCCGAGAGTAAAAACAAGCGGGGACGGCGGACTATTCCCGGGTATCATTTCCAAAGTAGCCACTGTGGGGAGCGGCAGAACCAATGTGCTGCGCGGCTGCGGCGTGGTCACGGCCGGCAAGATTGTAGGTTTTCAGGAGGGGATTATTGACATGAGCGGAACCGGAGCACAGTACACTCCGTTTTCGCAGCTTCACAATCTGGTTGTTGTGTGTGAACCAATTGAGGGGATCGAAAAGCACGCTCATGAGAAGGCAGTGCGCATGGCAGGCTTGAAAACTGCCGATTACATAGGGAAACTGGCAAAAGACATCACGGCCGAAACTGTGGAAACATATGAAACACCGTCCGTCAAGGAGGGCATCAGGCTGTATCCGGATCTTCCGAGAGTGGCGTATGTACTGATGCTCCAGAGCCAGGGACTTATGCATGACACCTACGTGTACGGGGTGGATATGAAACAGTCTCTTCCCACGATTCTCTGTCCGACAGAGACCATGGACGGCGCAGTTTTGAGCGGCAACTGTGTATCTGCCTGTGACAAGAATACTACGTATCACCATCTGAACAATCCGGTTATCAAGCATTTGTTTGAAGAACATGGAAAAACACTGAATTTTGTGGGTGTGATTATAACCAATGAGAATGTGTACCTTGCCGATAAGATGCGTTCCTCGGATGCCACGGCTAAGCTGTGCGAATGGCTGGGCGTCGATGGGGCCATTGTCTCCCAGGAAGGGTTCGGCAATCCGGATACCGATCTTATCATGAACTGCAGGAAAATCGAGGCAAAAGGCATAAAGACGGTTATCATCACCGATGAATATGCCGGGCGTGATGGAGCTTCCCAGTCTCTGGCTGACGCGGATGCGGCAGCGGATGCCGTCGTAACAGGAGGCAATGCCAACATGCTGATTACCCTGCCGCCAATGGACAAGGTGATTGGTTATCCGGAAGTGGCGGATATTATTGCCGGCGGATTTGACGGCAGCCTGAAAGAGGACGGTTCCATTGAAGCGGAGCTGCAGGTGATCACGGGAGCGACCAACGAGATGGGATTCAACCGTTTGAGCGCCCGGTAATATCAGACAGCGCGAAGCGCTTTCAAACCTGAATGATTGAAAGGAATGAATAAAATGGCAAAATTAAAGTTTGTACATTATATAAATCAGTTCTTTGCCAATATCGGCGGCGAAGAAAAGGCCGATTATCCGCCTGAGATGAGAGAGGGCGGAATGGGGCCGGGACTGGCTTTTGCCCAGGCCTTCGGAGAGGAAGCGGAGATTGTGGCCACCATAATCTGCGGCGACTCCTATTTTAATGAGAATGTGGATACTGCTACGGAAACGGTTCTCGGGATGATCAGAGAAAAAAATCCGGACGGCGTAATCTGCGGTCCTGCATTCAACGCCGGGCGGTACGGCGTGGCGTGCGGCACGGTTGCCGCAGCGGTAAAAGAACAGTTGGGAATTCCGGTTGTAACCGGCATGTATAAAGAGAATCCGGGCGCAGATATGTATAAGAATAAGGTCTACATCTGTGAAACAAAAAACAGCGCCGCAGGAATGCGCGGGGCGGTAAAAAAGATGGCTCCTTTAGCGCTTAAGCTGGTAAAAAATGAACCCGTCGGTTCATCGAAGGAAGAGGGGTATATGCCGAACGGGATCCGGGTCAACTTTTTCGAGGAAAAGACAGGAGCCGGCCGTGCGGTCGATATGCTGGTCAACAAATTAAACGGCAGAGAGTATGTGACGGAATACCCGATGCCCAGCTTTGACAGGGTAGAGCCCGGTCCGGCGATAAAAAACATGGCCTTTGCAAGAATCGCGCTTGTCACATCCGGCGGTATTGTGCCAAAGGGGAATCCGGATCACATTGAATCATCCAGTGCCTCCAAGTATGGCTGTTATAATATCGAAGACGTGACGGATTTAACGGAAGAGTCTTATGAGACGGCCCATGGCGGATATGATCCCTCCTATGCAAATCAGGATGCGGACCGTGTACTGCCGGTGGATATTATTCGTGAATTTTTAAAGGAAGGAAAAATCGGGAGCCTTCACCAATATTTCTATACAACGGTCGGCAATGGAACAAGCGTTGCCAACGCTACGAAATATGCGAAGGAAATCGGACAGAAGCTGGTTGACGACCATGTGGACGCCGTGATCCTGACCTCCACCTGAGGGACCTGTACTCGTTACGGTGCAACGATGGTTAAAGCAATTGAAGCTTATGGTATTCCGGTGGTTCATATTGCCACGGTCGTACCGATTTCCCTGACGGTTGGAGCGAACCGGATTGTTCCGGCTGTTGCGATCCCCCATCCTCTCGGCAATCCGGCCCTGACTCATGAGGAAGAGATGGATATCCGCAGACAGATTGTCGGGAAGGCACTCGAGGCCCTGCAGACCCCTGTGACGGAGCAGACCGTTTTTGAGTGGAAGAAGTAAGAGGAGCATAACAGATGGACAAAATTTATGATGTAATCATACTCGGCGCAGGTCCCGGCGGACTTGCGGCAGGACTTTATTCCGGCAGATACCGCCTGTCCACGCTGATTATCGAAAAAGCCAGGGACGGCGGGCAGATTGCCATTACAGATGAAATTGAGAATTATCCGGGGCAGATTGTCGAGGGGGAAAGCGGCCCTTCCCTGATTGACCGTATGACCAGACAAGCGGCCAGATTCGGCGCGGAGCGTGCATGCGATACGATTGACCGGGTGGAACTCGAGGGGCCTGTCAAGAAGCTGTACGGTAAAAAGGACACATATCAGTGCCGGGCACTGATAATTGCCACCGGAGCTTACGCGCGGCCGATTGGATGCAGGCGGGAGGGCGAATTTGTAGGAAAGGGCGTTTCCTTCTGTGCGACCTGTGACGCCAATTTCTTTGAAGATTTAGAGGTATTTGTTGTGGGCGGAGGCGATTCCGCTGTGGAAGAAGCCATATACCTGACCAAATTTGCCAGAAAGGTTACCGTAATACACCGCAGGAATGAGCTTCGCGCGGCAAAATCCATCCAGGAGAAGGCATTCAGGAACCCTAAGATGAATTTCATGTGGGACAGTGTGGTGGAAGAGCTTCACGGGGACGGAATCCTGTCCGGGATGACGGTCAGAAATGTGAAGACAGGGGAACTTACGAGAGTGGATGCGGATCCGGATGACGGTATGTTTGGCTTATTCGGATTCATCGGCAACGTGCCGAGAAGCGAATTGTTTGAAGGGCTCCTTGACATGGAAAAAGGATATATCAAGACGGACGAAGACATGCGCACCGGCATTTCCGGTGTCTATGCCGCCGGAGATGTCCGGGTCAAGAGTTTCCGCCAGGTAGTGACGGCAGCTTCGGACGGCGCAATTGCCGCTATGCAGGCAGAAAAATATATCGCTGAACTGGACGGCCATGTTTATTGACAGGCCGATTATAAGAAGGAGGTAACACCATGGTAGATTTAACCAAGGACGACTTTGAGGAAGAGGTGCTGAAAGCAAAAGGACCGGTTCTCGTCGATTTCTACGGAGACGGATGCGCTCCCTGTCAGGCGCTAATGCCGCATGTCCATGCGATGGAGGACACCTATGGAAAACAGATGAAATTCACTTCGCTGAATACGACGAAAGCACGCAGGCTGGCTATCGGCCAGAAAGTGCTGGGACTTCCGGTCATTGCCGTTTATAAGGATGGATTAAAAATCCAGGAATGCGTCAAAGATGAGGCAACACCGGAGAATATCGAGGCAATGATTAAAGCTAATTTACAGGCGGACAATTAGAAGTTTAAGGTAACAGCCGCCCCGTTCAGGAGCGTTGTTATAGATGGATGGTTCCGGTTGGAACTTTAAAAACAGGTAAGGAGGAACGCATATGGCAATTTTGAAAGACAAAAAGGTCGTTATAATTGGCGACCGCGACGGCATTCCGGGCCCTGCCATAGCAGAATGCGTGAAGACGGCAGGCGCTGACGTAGTTTATTCATCTACCGAATGCTTTGTCTGAACGAGCGCGGGTGCTATGGATCTGGAGAATCAAAAAAGAATTAAGGATTATGCAGACCAGTACGGTCCTGAGAACATAGTAGTCGTTCTCGGCGCGGCAGAAGGAGAGGCGGCAGGTCTTGCTGCTGAAACCGTAACCGCAGGTGATCCCACATTCGCAGGTCCTTTAGCAGGAGTCCAGTTGGGACTACGTGTTTATCACATTTGTGAAGATGGAGTTAAGTCAGAGGTTGACGAAGGTGTTTACGATGAACAGATCAGCATGATGGAGATGGTTTTGGATGTCGATGACATTACGAAAGAAATGACCACCGTCCGTGAGGAATTTTGTAAATACCTGTAATCCGTGAGAGGCTGATACAGAATCCGGAGAATCGGTATCCTGAAGAATATAGGAAACCGTCAGGTATCAATTCCCGGATTCTCCACAGCTTTCTTCCAAATTTAACGAGGTGAAGGTAAAAACATGAATGGGTATCCGGTTATAAAAGGCGCCAGCTATACACTGGCAATCACGCCCGATATGGTGTTACATAATGGGACGACACAGACGACGGAGAGGGTAGTAAATCCGGATTCAGAGTATTTAAAAGAACTTCCGGGACATTTGAGAAGCTTTGAGGATGCAGTGAATTACATACCGAATCAGGTGTACATCGGGAATGCAAAACCGGCTGATTTAGCTGCCACGGAATTTCCTTATTACGATAAAAAATGGAGCGGAGCGGTTCGCGAAGGCAGATATGGGCAGATAATGCCGCAGGATGAATTTTATGGATTAATCCAAATCTGTGACGCATTTGAACTGGTAATGCTTGAACGGGAGTTTGCCGCCGGAGTGAAGAAAAAGCTGGAAAAACAGAAGCTTTTTACAGAGGAACAGCTGGCGGTTTTAGATAAAAATGACAACTCATCAGATTATATACACGAATTGGTGGAAAAAGAGCATGCAGAGGGACTGTATCACAACAATGTGCTTGTCGGAGCCGTTAAAAGAGCACATGACGTGGATGTAAACCTGTCAGCCCATGTGATGCTGGAAAATCTTGTGACAAAAGCCTCGAATGTCCTCTCCCTTCTGGAGCTGGTTCACAAAGCAGGGGTTGCCCCTGACTCTGTGGATTACGTTATAGACTGCTGCGAGGAAGCATGCGGCGATATGAATCAGAGAGGCGGCGGGAACTTTGCAAAAGCGGCGGCGGAAATTGCCGGTTTCGTCAATGCAACAGGAAGCGATGTCAGGGGCTTTTGTGCAGGGCCTGCCCACGCACTCCTGCACGCAGCGGCATTGGTGCAGGCAGGAACATTCAAAAATGTGGTAGTGACCGCGGGAGGCTGCACCGCAAAGCTAGGAATGAATGCCAAGGATCATGTGAAAAAAGGACTTCCCGTTCTGGAGGATGCCATTGCCGGATTTTCAGCGCTGCTGAGCGCTGACGACGGCGTCAATCCGCAGCTTTGTACGGATATAGTTGGATATCATACCATCGGAACAGGTTCAGCGCCGCAGAATGTCATTTCGTCTCTGGTGACGGCGCCCCTTGAGAAAGCGGGACTGAAGATTCCGGATATTGACAAATATGCCCCCGAGATGCAGAATCCCGATATCACAAAGCCGGCCGGCGCCGGAGACGTGCCGGAGGCAAACTATAAAATGATCGCCGCGCTGGGCGTTAAGAAGGGCGAACTGGAGCGGAGCGAAATCAAGTCCTTCGTAAAGGAACACGGGATGACCGGCTGGGCGCCGACCCAGGGCCATATTCCGTCCGGGATACCATATCTGGGAGCAATGCGCGATGAGATGCTTGGCGGAGAAATCAGCCGTGCCATGATTATCGGTAAAGGCAGCCTTTTCCTGGGCAGAATGACGAACCTCTTCGACGGAGTGTCATTTGTGGTTCAGGCTAACGACGGTTCGGCAGGGTCCGGGAAAGAAGAGGCCATCGATGAAAGCCGGATAAAAGCCCTGATAGGCCGGGCCATGAGGACGTTTGCAGAAGGTCTGATGGGGGAAGAGGAATCAGCGGAGCCATAGGAAAGGGAGAAACTATGTCTGAAAGAAAAATCAAGGCGATGATCGCAGAGACCTTTCTTGAGGTGGCGGATGCTCTGGAAACGGGGCGGTATGGCAAAAAGCCGGTGATTGGCTTCGCTTCGGAAGGCAGTGAGCATGGCAGGGAAAATATAGATGAGGCAATGCGTCTTATCGAAAGAGCAGGAAATAAAGCAATACTGATTGAAGGTGGAGATATCCACAGGAAAATGGAGGAGATGCTGGATGCAGGAGAGATAGACGGCGCGGTGACGATGCACTATCCGTTTCCTGTCGGAGTTGCCACGGTAGGTAAGGTGGTGACTCCTGCAAGAGGAAAACCCATGTATCTGGCGGCCACAACCGGCATTTCCGATACCGACCGTGTGTGCGGCATGGTTAAAAATGCAGTCTATGGGGTGATTGCCGCAAAAGCCGACGGAATTGAATCGCCAACGGTGGGAATCGCCAATGTTGACGGAGCCAGACAGGCGGAGCGCGCCCTGTTAAGATTAAAAGAAGGCGGATATGATATCCGCTTTGCAGATTCGGCAAGGTCGGACGGCGGCATTGTGATGCGCGGCAATGATCTGCTCTGCGGAACGCCGGATATCATGGTTATGGATTCTCTCACCGGAAACCTGATGGTAAAACTTCTGTCCGCCTATACATCCGGAGGAAGTTATGAGTCTCTGGGCTTTGGCTACGGGCCGGGAATCGGTCCCGGTTACGGCCGTCTGATTCTGATTGTCTCCAGGGCCTCGGGAGCGCCGGTTATAGCCGGAGCGGTGGAGTTTGCCGCGAATCTGGTGAGCCGGGGATGGAAGGAAATTGCCGCCGGAGAATTTTCAAGAGCAAATCAGGCCGGCCTTCAGGAAATTCTGAAAGAACTGAATGCTTCCGGTAAAGAGGGAGCAGCTTCAGATAATGTAAAAATGCCGCCCAAGGTAATTTGCACCGCCCAGATCCCGGGCATTGAAGTGATGGATCTGGAGGATGCGGTAAAAACGCTGTGGAAAGCCGGAATATATGCGGAAAGCGGAATGGGCTGCACCGGTCCGATCGTGCTTATGGCGGAGGCGGAGCATGATAAAGCAGTTGCCGCGCTGAAAGAAGCCGGATACATCGGATGAGAGCCGGAGGGAGAGAGGGATACTGTCTGGAAACAGCACAGGACAGTGCCCTCCGAAAATCCCGAGTTTCACGGCGCGAAACTGCGTTTTTTGCAGTTTCTGTGCATCGCGAAGCGTGTTATTGTTTACAGCATGCCGCTTTTTGGCATGGTGTGAACAGTAACAGAGGCAGGATCCGGGCCTGATTCAAATATGAGAATTGACATACAATTTAATACATGATAGTATAATGACAGCCCAATGGGCCTGTTGTTAGGACTGTTAAAGGATATGGAGGCAGATAGGTTGCTGGTGTGCCTCGCGGTCTTCAAAACCGTTGTGGGGGGTTAAGAGCCTCCCGGGTGGGTTCGATTCCCACCTCCTCCGTTCAAACCATATCCGGGGCAGAAGGAGTGATAATGATGGGAAAAAATCAGGAATTACTGAGAAAACTCCCTAAAATTGATGAGATGCTGCAGGATGAGCATCTTATTTTTTTTACGGAAATAATGCCGCGGCAGGTAGTTGTGGAGACGCTGCGCGAGGTGATTGATATGGTGAGAAGAGAGATAATCGATGGGAGAAGAGAGGAAATCCCGGCGGTGGAGGAGCTGGCCGGACTGGTGAAACAAAGGGTCTTTGAAGAGCAGGGAAAAAGCCTGCGCCGTGTCATCAACGCCACCGGCGTTGTCCTGCACACCAATCTCGGGAGAGCCAATCTATCCCGGAGAGCCTGCGAGAGCGTATTGGAGGCGGCCGGTTATTACTCAAACCTGGAATACGATATAAAGAAAGGCAGCAGAGGTTCGCGCTATGACCATGTGGAGCAGTTGATCAGGAAAATTACCGGAGCGCAGGCCGCTATGGTCGTGAATAATAACGCCGCGGCCACCATGCTGTGCCTCTCGGCATTGGCCCGCGGAAAAGAGGTGATTACCTCAAGAGGCGAGCTGGTGGAGATTGGCGGATCCTTCAGAATACCGGAAATCATGGAAGAGAGCGGCGCGCACCTGCTGGAGGTCGGCGCCACGAATAAGACAAAACCGGCTGATTACAGAAAGGCGTTTCATGGAGAGATGACCGGCGCGTTTTTAAAAGTGCATACCAGCAATTATAAGATTGTCGGTTTTACGCAGGAAGTATCGATTCGGGAGCTGGCGGCTTTGAGGGATGAGTCGGAGGAATTTTCTGTTCCGGTTATTTATGACATGGGCAGCGGGCTGATGACGGATTTAAGCGGCTGCGGCATCGGAGAGCCTACTGTGACGGAAGCGCTGAAAGAGGGAGCTGATGTGGTGCTTTTCAGCGGGGATAAGCTTCTCGGAGGGCCTCAGTGCGGTGTTGTCATCGGTAAAAAGGAATATGTGGACCGGATGAAGGGCCATCCCATGGCTAGAGCATTCCGCGTGGATAAAATGACGCTGGCCGCCCTGGAGGCGACATTTTTCGAATACCAGGATTCCAAGCGGGCTATGCGGGAAATCCCCGTTCTGCGCATGATTACGGAGACAGGGATACGGCTTAAAGAGAAGGCTGAAAAGCTGTGCGGTCAGCTCTCTGAAGCAGCGCCTTCCCTGGAGTTTATGGTGGAGCCGTGCAGGGATCAGGTGGGCGGAGGCTCTGCGCCTCTGGTGATGCTGGAAGGTTATGCGGTAACCGTATCAGGGGAGGACTTTAACGCCGAGCGTTCAGAACGGCTGCTGCGCAAAGAGGAACTCCCGATCATTGCAAGAGTGGCGCGCGATAAGCTGTGGCTGTCGGTGCGGACCATCGAAGAGACGGAATTTAAATGGATCCGGGAGGCATTTTCGAAACAGAATCAGGTGAGGTGGCAGGATGCATAATGTAATAGTCGGTACGGCGGGTCATGTGGATCATGGTAAAACCTGTCTGATTAAGGCATTGACAGGCACGGATACAGACCGGCTGAAAGAGGAACAAAAGAGAGGCATCACAATTGAGCTTGGATTTGCCAGTCTGTCCGGGGAGGAAGGGCAGCACATTGGAATCATCGATGTACCGGGACATGAACGGTTTGTCAAGAACATGCTGGCCGGAATCGGCGGCATTGATCTGGTGCTGCTGGCAGTGGCGCTGGATGAGGGGGTAATGCCTCAGACAACCGAACATTTTGAGATACTCAAAATGCTGGACATACGGCAGGGAATACTGGTTTTCACCAAGGCTGACATGGTGGACGAAGAATGGGCGGATATGGTGGAAGAGGACACGAGGGAGATGGTGAAGGGAAGTTTCCTCGAAAATGCCCAGTCTGTCCGCGTATCTTCTTATACCGGGCAGAATATAGAGACATTGCGCAGAATGATACTAGAAGCGGTTCGGGATACGGCAAAACGCAGGGATGAGCAGGAACTGTTTCGTCTTCCCATAGACAGAGTGTTTTCAATGGAGGGGTTTGGCACGGTGGTGACGGGCACGCTGCTGGAAGGCTGCTGCAGGCTGGGCCAGGAGATAGAAGTCTATCCCCAGGGACGCATTGTCAAGATAAGAGGAATTGAAAATCACGGGGAGAAGGCGGAAACTGCTTATGCCGGCCAGCGCACGGCCCTCAATCTGGCGGGAATTAAGAAGGAGGAACTGGAGCGCGGAGAGATTCTTGCGGCTGTGGGCTCCATGCCGGTCAGCCGCCAGCTTGACGCCAGAGTGCGGCTTTTTAAAAGCTCCCGGCGTCTGCTTTGCAATGGGGACCGGGTACACATCAGTTACGGTTCGGCTCAGTCCATCTGTAAAGTGGTTCTTTTGGATTGTGATGAAATAAAAGCGGGAGAAGAGGCCTATGCACAGCTCCGGTTTGACGAACCGGTTTCCGTTAAACGCGGAGATCACTTTATTATCCGCTTTTATTCCCCTGTGGAGACATTTGGGGGCGGAGTCATCCTGGAGGCGGACGCCGGAAAACATAAGCGCTGTCAGAAGGAGGCGCTGGATATTCTCAAAATCAAGGAATACGGCCGGGATGATGAAGTATTGGAAGCAATTATAAAGGAGAGAAGCAGATATTTTCCGGAGCTTTCCGAGCTGTCGCTGAGACTGAATGCAGCCCCCGCCCATACGGAGGAGCTGCTGGAAAAGTTAAAAAAGCAGAAGAAAATTCTGGCCGTCAACGGAAAGAGCTGTATTCACAAAGAGTACTGGGACATAATCACCGAGTTTGCAAAGCAATGCCTGAACCGTTTTCATGAGACAAATCCCATTGCCTCCGGTATCGAAAAGGAGGAGCTGAAAAGCCGTCTGACGGAACATTTTTATCTGAAGGATGCGAAACGGTCCGAAGAGCTTTTCCAGGAGCTGGTGAAACGCGGCATCGTGACCGTTTCCGGAAGTACGGCTGCCCTGAACGGTTATACGGGAGGCTGTTCCGGTGAACTGTCCGGTATGATGGAGGCCATACGGGAGCGTTACCGCTTAGCCGGTGTGGAAGCGCCGACGATAGATGAAGTGATTAACGGCTTTAAGGATAAAAAGCAGGCCCGGCAGATTATTACGGAACTGGTCAGGCAGGATGCTCTGGTCAAAGCCGCCCCCGGCATCTATATGGGAAAACAGGAATGGGAAAAGGCGGTTTTTGTCCTCAAAAACCATCTGGATACGCATCCTGATATCTCACTTGCAGAGTACCGGGATCTTCTGGGAACCTCCAGAAAATATGCAGTCATGCTGCTGGATGCATTTGACCAGCGCAAGATAACAAAAAAGCAGGGGGATGTCCGTATATTATATAAATAATAAAGGGAGAGTGGGAGCAGATGAATATCAGTCAGAATAAAAGAACCTTAATGATGAGCGGAGCGGTGATGGGCCTGTTGGGCGCGCTTCTGGCCTTTATGGGAAATCCAAAGAATATGGCAATTTGTGTCGCCTGTTTTATCAGGGACTCTGCCGGAGCCATGAAACTCCACACAGCCTCTGCGGTACAATATATGAGGCCGGAAATAGCCGGATTCGTCTGCGGAGCGTTCCTGATAGCAGTTATAACAAAGGAATACCGTTCTGCAGCCGGTTCTTCACCGATGCTCCGTTTCCTTCTGGGCTTCATCATGATGGCAGGCTCCCTGGCATTCCTTGGATGCCCGCTGCGCATGCTCATCCGCATGTCGGCCGGAGATCTGAATGCCTATGTCGGGCTGCTGGGCTTTGGCGCAGGCGTATTCACCGGTACGGCGGCGCTGAAGAGGGGATTTACCCTGGGCCGGGCCTATCCGTCGTCAAACGGGTCGGGGGCGGTGCTGCCCGTACTTCTGATAGTTTTGCTTCTATTATATAATGTTACAGCATTATTTGCGAGCAGCGAGACAGGCCCCGGCAGCATGCATGCCCCTGTTCTCGTATCTTTGGCCGCAGGGCTTTTATTCGGTGCAATAGCCCAGAAAAACAGGGCCTGCTTTGCGGGCAGCCTCCGTGACGTGTTTTTGATGAAAAACTTTGATTTGTTATCGATTATCGGCGGCTTTTTCATCGTAATGCTTGCTTTTAACCTGTTGACGGGCGGTTTTAAACTTTCATTTGAGGGCCAGCCCATTTCCCATTCCCATCATCTTTGGAATTTCCTTGGTCTGTATGCGGTGGGGTTTGCTGCCGTACTGGCGGGAGGCTGCCCTCTGAGGCAGCTTGTGCTGGCCGGTCAGGGGTCGTCCGATTCAGCGGTGACTTTCCTGGGACTGCTGGTAGGAGCGGCTTTTTGTCATAACTTCGGGCTTGCGGCAGGGGCGGCGGCAGCAACTACGGAGACGGCAGAGGCAGTGTCAGGCGGACTCACGCCGGCCGGAAAGACAGTTCTCGTTGTCAGTATTGGAGTGCTGTTCCTGATAGGATTTAAAAAGAGAGAGAAGACAGATAAAAAATAATAATCAGGAGGAATAGAGATGAACGAAGTGGATGCAAGAGGTTTATCCTGCCCGGAGCCGGTGCTGCTTACAGCGCAGGCGTTAAAATCCGGATCCGGCGTACCGTTGAGGGTGCTGGTCAGTGAAGCATACGCCAGGCAGAATGTGGAAAAATATGCGAAGAGCCAGGGCAGGCAGGTATCTGTGACGGATAAAGATACGGAATTTGAAATTCTGATAAATTAGAAGAGATGGGGGAGCGCCGTGATACGGAAAAAAGAGCCGAAGGTAATTATTACGTTTCACACTACGGCAGGGGCCATTGAACTGGAGCGAAGCTGTAAAGCCGAAAAGATTCCGGGCCGGATTATACCCGTGCCCAGGGAACTTTCGGCAGGCTGCGGCCTGGCCTGGTGCTCGCCTGAAGGTGAAAAAGGGCGGCTGGGAATCCTGCTGAAGAAGGAAAATGTTGAATGGGAAGATATGGTGCAGATGATGTTTTGAGGAGGGGAGTGATTAGGATGGGAATTTATTTTGATAATGCCGCAACGACGCTGAAAAAACCGGACTGTGTGATCAATGCGGTGACAGAGGCATTGAAAAACCTTGGTAATTCCAGCCGCGGGGCCTATGAGGCTTCCATGGATGCGTCACGCCTTATTTATGACACGCGTGTGCAACTTGCAGCGCTGTTCCACGCAGGGGAACCGAGGCAGACTGCATTTACCTCCAATTCCACTGAAGCTCTGAATACGGCAATTTTAGGGCTGTTACAAGGTTCCGGCCATGTAATAACCACGGTGATGGAACATAATTCCGTGCTGCGTCCGCTTTACCGGCTGGAGACAATGGGAACAGAGCTTTCATATCTGAGCTGCGGTGAGAGGGGTGAGCTTCACTGTGAAGGACTGGAGGCAGCCCTGCGGCCCGATACAGGAGCGGTCGTCTGTACGCATGCGTCCAATCTGACCGGCAACAGCGTGGATTTGAAACGAATCGGAAACTTTTGCCGCGAACACAATCTTTTATTCATTGTTGACGCATCTCAGACAGCCGGGACCCTGGAGATTGATATGCAGGCCATGAATATAGACGTGCTGTGTTTTACCGGGCACAAGGGCCTGTACGGTCCCCAGGGGACCGGAGGGATTTGTGTCCGGGAGGGATTGCATATCTCACCGCTAAAGTCAGGCGGAAGCGGTATTCAGACTTACAATAAAGAGCAGCCTTCGCAGATGCCTGCGGCCCTGGAAGCAGGAACCCTGAACGGCCATGGGATAGCGGGGCTTCATGCCGCGCTGTCGTTTATAGAAGAAGTTGGCGTGGAGGCGATTCACGGCAGGGAGATGAAGCTGATGCGGAAATTTCATGATGGAGTAAAGGAGATTCCCGGCGTGCGGATTTACGGAGATTTTTCAGATGACAACCGCGCTCCAATTGTGGCGCTCAATATCCGGGACTATGACTCAGCGCAGGTCAGTGATGAGCTGGCAGTCGGCTATGGGATTTCCACCAGGCCGGGCGCCCACTGTGCGCCTCTGATGCACCAATCCCTGGGCACAGTGGAACAGGGCATTGTGCGGTTCAGCTTTTCCTGGTTTAACACCGAGGATGAGATAGAAATGGGGATACGGGCGGTTGGAGAGCTGGCAGGTGTATAAATAATAAATAAAGGTAATGAAGAAAAGGGACACTGACTGACGCGGTGTCCCTTTTTCAACCCATTTGAGGGCATCTGTATGTTTCTTTAACCGGCTCCCCGTTTAGAACGGGGGCTGATTTGCCCTCTTTGTCAGGCGTCCTGTTTTACATGATCTTCAGTCATGAATTTTGTATAGTTCGGATCAATATTATAGCGCTTCATATAAATCTTGTGCAAAATGATCTGCAGGAAAAACAGCATGACTACACCGATTGGAAGCAGAACAAACGGCGAAATCTCGGTAAAGCCGAATATCAGGTATAAAACTGCGATGACACCTCCCACAGTCAGCGCATATGGAAGCTGTGTTCCGACATGGTCGATATGGTCCGCACCGGAGAAAATGGAGGCCATAACCGTGGTATCGGATACCGGTGAAGCATGATCACCCAGGATAGCGCCGGAAAGAACTGCGCCGCACATGCCGACTGAGAATTCTACATCACCGGTGAGCGTATAGCCTAACTGGATAGCCAAAGGCGTCATGATAGCCATTGTGCCCCAGGACGTTCCGGTGGCAAAGGCAACGAGAATGGAACATCCTAAAACGAGAAGCGGAAGCAGACCGGTCGGGATGCTGGCGCCGACATACTGAGCTACGAAAGCGCCCAGCCCCATGCTTTTGGTGACGGAGCCTAAGGACCATGCCATAACAAGAATTGCTCCGGTTAAGGCCATAAGCTTAAAACCGTCTACAATCGTATTCATCGTTTCCTCAAATGTCATGATATGGCTGGTGAGGGCGATCACAATTCCCGTTACCGCCATGCCGAAGGAACCCCAGTAAAGAGCCATCTGCGCGTCACATGCGTCGAGAATTGCCATAATGCCGGTGGCGGTTCTGGCCGGATTTGTGTAGCCCGTGTAAATGATACCGGATATAATAATCGTAAACGCCACTGCAATCGGGAGGACGAAGGAGCGGATCATTGGTTTGGTGCGTTTCGGTTCGCCCAGTTCATTGCCGACATCAAGCATCGGGTTTGCATCCGGCTTGGTGTACTGCCCCGTTTTGAGGGCACGGACCTCTGCCTTCAGCATGGGGCCGTAATCGCGTCCGGTATACATTAACATGCCTACGAAAATAAGAGTGAATATAGAATACATGTTAAACGGCAGACCTTTTATGTAAGCGCTGACCGGTGAAATTCCGGTGATTCCGGCCTGTTCCAGACCCTGTTCGATCATACTGATCTGATAGGCGATCCAGTCGGAAATAAATAAGGCGGCCGCAGGAGCTGCGGTAGAGTCTAATACATAGGACAGTTTCTCAGAAGAAATTCTGTAATCCTTGCATATGTCACGGAAGACATTGCCGTCAACGGCGGCAACCAGACAATCGTTGACGGAGCAGGCCATTCCAAGTCCCCATGTGCCCAGACAAACAGAACGTCTCTTTTTAAAACGCCTTTTCGCGGCTTCCGCCAGTGCAAAGCTGCCCCCCAGCTTCCATATGAAGGAAATTCCGACACCCATAAAGAGGGTAAAGAGTAACAGTATTACATTATCCGCCATATTGCTGGAAATGACAGATAATGCATAGGAGCATGCCCCCAGCGGGTTCCAGCTGCTGATGATCAGTGAACCTGCAAAGAGGCCTGCGAACATGGAGATTAGAACCTGCTTTGTCGCAAAACATAAACCGATAGCGATGATAGGCGGAACTAAGGCCAGTATCCCATAGTTGACTTGCATATCCATATATCTTCCTCCTTTTTGTCGGCCGGCCGGTGTCACCCTCATTTTTATTATTAGGGAAGCACCCCTCCGTTAAGCCGGCCGCTTATGCCGGATTAAAAAGCAAATAACGTGCCAAAAAGGACGAATGAGGTGAAGAAAAATGAAAAGTGTATGGATAACAGGCAAAAAAGGACAGATAGAAAATATATTTACAAGCTGGTTTCACTAAAACGAGATATTAATTGTCAGTTAAATGACAGTTTGAAATGACATATGGTAAAGTCTGTCAATTAAATGTAAAGAACTTTATCGTGGCAGTGTAATATCAGGCTGCTGTATATTGAGGCGGTTAAGCTTGCGGTAAAGTGTTCTGAGACTGATTCCCAGCTCGGCTGCGATTTGTTTTTTTCCCTCTAAGGTATACCCGTATTTTTCCAGCAGCCCGGCAAGCACCTGCTCCCCGCTGTTTCGCACCGCGGCCGGTCCGGGTTCCGTTTTTTCACATGGCCGTGCTTTCAAAGTCAGGATTTCCGGCAGGTCTGCCGGAGTCAGCGTATCCGTCTCACAGAGATTTGCAGCATATTCAAGCATATTCTGAAGCTCACGGACATTGCCGGGCCAGTCATAGGAGACCAGCAGTTCCTCAGTCTCCGGAGCGAACTTTTTCAGAGGGGTCCGGATTCTGGACCGGAGATGCTCGAGATAGCTGGCGGCGATAGGCATAATATCTTCCCTTCTTGAACGCAGAGGCGGCAGCTTCAGATTGATCACATTAATCCTGTAAAACAAATCCCCTCGGAATGTGCGCTCTGCCACCATTTCGCTGAGGCTCCTGTTTGTGGCGGCGATTATTCTGATGTCCAGATGAACCTTCTTATTAGAACCGACCCGTTCCAATTCATATTCCTGGAGAACCCGCAGGAGCTTGGGCTGGGCAAACAGCGGCAGCTCCCCGATTTCGTCCAGAAACAGGGTTCCCCCCTGTGCCATTTCTATTTTACCGATTTTACCGCCTTTTTTCGCACCGGTAAAAGACCCCTCTTCATACCCGAACAGCTCACTTTCAAATAAAGTATCGGGAATACCCGAACAGTTTACTGCAACGAAGGGATATTTACTGCGGCAGCTTTGTTCGTGAATGGCGCGGGCCACCAGTTCCTTCCCGGTTCCGGTTTCGCCTGTGATTAGGACCGGGGTAGGGCTGTCGGCTACTTTTTTAATCAGCCGGTGGATTGTTTCAATCTGAGAGCTCTGGCCGACAATTCTTCCAAAAAATCCGGATTCGGCCTCCGGCTCGGATAGCTCTCCGGAAAGCCGGATGAAAAAAGCGCTGATTTGCTCTCCGTTCATGACGGCCCGCGTCGTGATCTTAGTAGCCATGTTTCCAATCGTCACGTTTTTCTCGAACAGGTTAGTGCCGTCCATGATTTTTCTGACAACGGCTTCCGGAAAAAGCTGCCAGAGGGATGAACTTGTACTGTTGCAGAATTTAAGAAAGTTGGAAGCCATCTGGTTATACTGCAAGATCACTCCGTGGGGATCGGTGAGAAGCACCGGCTGGGGGCATAGCTCCATGGATGCGGCCAGTGTGGCGTCCAGATTGGCAAAACCGCTCTTTCCCGTTTTATTGGCCAGGAGATCTCCTATCAGGTTGGCCAGTTCGGTGATTGCATTCAGGTAAACAGCCGTGCTGTCAATAATGCGCCGCTGTCCCTCTTTTGTAAAAGAAGTAAAAGATGCCACTCCCGCGATTTCAGTACCGGCATGAATGCAGCACAGAACCTCTATCGTGGATGGACAGTGTTCTTTAAAACGGCAGCCAATGCAGGACGGCATTTCACCGGGCTTGTTGACAAGAACGCTGCCGTTTTCAATGACTTCCCGTATAAAGGGCGCGTGTACCACGCGGCCTTTTTTCTTTAAGTAGGTAGGGGTGCAGAAGAAAAGGTTGCTGCTGTCGTCAAAGATAGCGATTTCCAGACGGAGCGCATCGCTGACGGCAGTCACCAGCCTTTCGGCCGAGGCACGGATTTCCTCCAGATTTGCCATGTTATTCCTCCTTTATTGATGGTGATGCTGAGTGCCCATATGAAAACATGTGTGGGATTTAGCGCCGGATTACTGCGGCGGACGCAGAAACCGTTTATACGCGGAATAATGCCCGCTGTGCTATGCGGACATTATACCATATATTCAGGAGCAATGACAGTAAAAATGGCAAATTTGGCAATTATGTGTCAATTGACAATAATTGACAAATGACAAGCGGTTAATCGCAATTTTGGCAATTTTATTTGGTATTGAAAAGGAGAGGAATGAAAATATATGGTAGAATGTAGACCTGTGATTTTTTATAAACGATAAAATTCCCGGATTTTAATGGGATATTGCAGACTTTAAAAATATTTTCAACGTAAAATCCAAATCTGAGCAAAAATTCTGTGAAAGTTGGCACGATGATTGCTAAATAGTAGGACAGAAAGTGTTGACTCCCGCTTTGGTAATTTAAAAGGGAGATGAGAGGAAATCTAAAGGAGGAAAAGAATGTTAGAAAAGAAAGAACCATTGAATTTGACAGGCAGGGTTGCAGTTGTCACGGGCGGAAGTTCAGGTATCGGGCTGGGAGTTGTGGAGATTTTATCGGCATATGGAGCGAAAGTCGCCATGGTGGACATCAGCCCCAAAGGAGAAGAAAAAGCACAGGAACTGAGAGCGGCCGGCAGGGATGTTACCTTTTTTCAGTGTGATGTGACGAGTGAGGAACAAGTTAAAAAGACGGTGGACGATGTGGTGACGAAGTACGGGCCAATCAATATTTTACATAACAATGCAGGCGTTACGGTCCGTAAAACAATCGATAACCTTACGGAAAAGGAATGGGATTTTGTACTCGATGTAGGTCTTAAGGGAATGTTCCTGTTTTCCAAACATGTAATCCCGGTAATGGAGGCCAACGGCGGCGGAAGCATTATCAATACCGGCTCGGGCTGGGGACTCAAGGGCGGAGATCAGGCGGTTGCCTACTGTGCGGTGAAGGGCGGTATCGTCAATGCCACGAGGGCGATGGCGATTGATCACGGCCCGAAGAATATCCGGGTGAACAGTGTAAATCCGGGCGACACCGACACGGCGATGCTGCGCGACGAAGGCAGGCAGACGGGAATAGTAAAAGAAGAAGCGGATCAGGACGCTTACTTAAAGGACTGCGGAACAGACAGGCCGCTCAAAAGAATCGGAATGCCGGAGGATATTGCCAATGCAGTATTATTCCTTGCAAGTGATTTATCAAGCTGGGTGACGGGAGCGGCATTAGTAGTAGACGGCGGCGGAATCGCTTAACCATAAAATATAGATATTCAGCATATAAAGGAGGAAACAAGCACATGAAAGGATTTGAAAGCCATCCTTACATACCAAACTCGGTTCCGGAAGTACAGGAGGAAATGCTCCGTGAAATCGGTCTTGGCTCATTAGAGGAGCTTCATAAGAACGTACCCGAACTGTTGAAATTAAAAAATGAAATGAACCTTCCAAAGGCATTTCGTTCTGAATATGAATTGAAAAGACACGTGGAGCGTGTCCTCTCAAAGGATACGGACTGTCACAGAAACCTTAATTTCTTAGGCGCCGGCTGCTGGCAGCACTATGTTCCTGCCATTTGCGACGAAATCAACGGCAAAGGCGAATTTCTTACCGCATACGGCGGAGAGCCGTATAATGACGAGGGACGCTTCCAGTCGCTGTTTGAATATGCCAGCATGGTTGCGGAGCTGGTCGATATGGAAGTGGTCAATGTGCCGACGATGGACTGGGCTCAGGCGGCCGCCACGACGGTCAGGATGGCTCAGCGGATTACGAACCGTTCCGTAGTCCTGGTTCCGGAGTATATCGATGCCGAGAAGCTGAAAATCATGGAAAACTATGCAGAGTCATGCCTCCGTTTTGAGAAGGTAAAATGTGATGAGAGAGGACTCATCGATTTATCGGATCTGAAGGAAAAAGCAGGCGCAGATACTGTCGGCATATATTTTGAGAACCCGGGTTATCTCGGTGTGATTGAGCAAAACGGACAGGAAATTTCCGATATAGTACATGCGGCCGGGGGACTCAGCCTTGTCGGCATTGATCCGATTTCCCTCGGGGTACTCGCAACGCCGGCATCCTACGGCGCAGATATCGTCTGCGGTGATTTGCAGCCGCTGGGCATTCATATGAACTACGGCGGCGGCCAGTCCGGCTTTATGGCGACTAGAGATGAAGAAAAATATGTTATGGAATTCCCGTCCCGTCTCTTTGGCATTGCCCCAACGACAGAGCCGGGAGAGTACGGCTTTGGAGATGTGGCTTATGACAGGACGTCATTTGGACACCACAGGGAGCACGGCAAAGAATACGTTGGAACCCAGTCGGCTCTTTGGGGCATTACGGCAGGGGTTTATCTGGCGACCATGGGCCCGCAGGGCATGGAAGAGGTGGGACAGATTATCATGTCCAATGCGCAGTATGCAGCCGCTAAGATAAATGAGATTCCGGGAGTGAAGGCCAATCCGTTCGGCAGCGTCTTCTTTAAAGAATTCGTCGTGGATTTCAGCGGAACAGGAAAAACGGTGAAACAGATTAATAAAGCCCTGCTTGATAAAGGGATTTTCGGTGGCAAGGACTTATCGGAGGATTTCCCCGGACTGTCCGAGTCTGCTCTTTACTGTGTAACCGAAATCCATACGAAAGAAGATATCGATACTTTAATTAAAGCGCTTTATGAAGTCACCAAATAAGCTTTCAGAAAGGAATGATAACGTGAAAAGAATAGATAGATCAGAAAAGGTCAGAGTTCATTTCCACCAGGCAAAATGGGATGAGCCGATAATTTATGAGCTTAGCACTCCGGGCGAGCGCGGAATCTTAGTGGGCGCTCCGGATGAAGAGATAGCCGGACAGACAAAAGGCATTGATGCGCTTCCGGAAGGTATGAAGAGAAATACGAAGCTGAACCTGCCGGAGCTTTCCCAGAGCCGTGTCTTAAGACACTATGCCAGGCTGGCGCAGCAGACTCTGGGCGCAGATGTTAATATTGAGATCGGACAGGGCACTTGTACGGTTAAATACAGCCCGAAGGTAAATGAGCAGTTATCTGCTTTAATCCGCGAATATCATCCTCTTCAGGATGCGGATACGGTGCAGGGGATGCTTGAGATTTTTCATGAGACCGACAAATACATGAGTGAAATTTCCGGTATGGATCATTTCACCTTCCAGCCGGGCGGAGGTTCCCAGGGAATCTTAACGATGGCCTCGGTCATGAGAGCTTATTTTAAAGATAAAGGGGAAGACAGGGATGAGATTATCACAACGATTTATTCCCACCCCTCCGATGCGGCCGCTCCTGCGGTAGCCGGCTTTAAAATCGTTTACTTACAGCCGGATGAGAAGACGGGCGTTCCCGATTTAGAGCAGCTCAAAGCTGCGGCGGGACCTAAAACGGCAGGTTATATTGTGGCAAATCCGGAGGATACCGGCGTTTATAACAGCCATGTGAAAGAATTTGTGGATTATATCCATTCCATCGGCGGTCTTTGCGGATACGACCAGGCAAATGCAAACGGGCTGTTGGGCGTCACAAGGGCAAGAGACGCAGGCTTTGATATGTGCTTCTTCAATCTCCACAAAACATTCTCCACGCCCCACGGCTGCGGCGGTCCGGCCTGCGGAGCAACGGGAGTGCAGAAGGATCTGGTTCAATACCTTCCGGCTCCGATTGTAGACTATGACGGTGAGAAATATTTCCTTAATTATGACATCTGCAGTAATCCGTGCGCAGTGGGTAAAGTAAGGGAATGGTACGGCGTGGCTCCGGTTGTGCTCAAGGCATACTGCTGGATCCGCAGCATGGGACCGGACGGCCTGTATCAGGTGGCCAAGACCGCAGTTCTCAATAATAATTATATGTTTAAGAAGCTGATGGAGCTTCCGGAGGTGACTGCCTATTATGAGGACGGCAACAACCAGAGAATCGAACAGGCGCGCTATTCGCTGGAGACGGTGGAAAAAGAAACAGGTATCAGCACACTGGATATCCAGAGGCGCATGATGGATTTCGGGATGCATTACTGGACCTCCCATCACCCGTTCTATCTGCCGGAGCCGATGACGCTGGAGCCTACCGAGACACCTTCCAAGAAAGATATCGATGAATATATCGAGACATTGAAATATGTATTTAAAGAGGCTCATGAGAATCCTGATATCATTAAGACGGCGCCTCATAGAAGTGTCACGCATCAGGTGGATGAATCCGGTATGGATGATCCGGCCAGATGGGCAACAACATGGAAAATGTACTTGAAAAAATACAGCGATTGAGATTCTTTGTGATACACTATATATTCATAGAAGAAACTATTAACGCAATGCGGTTGTATAAGACGCTGTGATACAGATATAAGAAGGACTGCTTTGAAGTGGGTATCATTTTAAAGCAGTCCTGCTTTTTATGGAGGGCCGATGAAGAAGCTAGGACTTATTATTAATCCCATTGCAGGCATGGGCGGCAGTGTGGGGCTCAAAGGAACGGATCATGTGGTGGAGGAAGCAATCAGGCGCGGAGCGCAGCCAAGAGCCGGAGAACGTGTAAAAGCGGCGCTAACAAAGCTTATTGAAATCAGAGATCAGATTACTGTTTATACATATCCCGGTGATATGGGCGGAGAGCTGGCAAAGAGCCTTGATTTTCCCACGGTGCTTTTAACGGCGGCCGGAACGGACGCTGTGGACGCGGATTCGGGGTATACGGCTGCAGGACATACGGATGCGGCAGATACAATAGAGCTGGCAAAGAAGCTTTTGGAAGAACAAGTGGACCTGCTATTATTTGCGGGAGGTGACGGGACGGCCAGGGACATTTACGAGGCAGTGGAGCTGAAGGTGCCCTGTGTGGGAATCCCGGCCGGCGTAAAGATTCATTCGCCGGTCTATGCGAAAAATCCCCAGGCTGCCGGACGGCTGGCTCTTATGTGGCTCACCGGGAAGGTGCAGAAGACGGAGGAACTGGAGGTTTTGGACATTGATGAAGAGCGGTACCGGAGAGAGGAGTTAAGCACAAGGCTTTATGGTTATCTTCTGGTGCCGAGGGAAAAGACGCTGACACAGAACCGCAAAGCGCCGACCCCCGTCTCTGAGACGGCATCGATTGAGGCGATTGCCTATGATATAATAGAAGCGATGGAACCGGAGACCTGCTATCTCATCGGCGCGGGAACCACGACCAGGGGAATCATGCATCTTTTGGGTCTAAAGAATACTCTGATCGGAGTAGATCTGATATGCGGCAAAAAGCTTGTGGCGGCCGATTTGTACGGGGATACGATTTTGTCATATATTAAAGGAAGAAGAACAAAACTGATCGTGACGGTAACCGGAGGCCAGGGCTATCTGTTCGGCCGCGGCAACCAGCAGCTTACCCCGGAGGTCATAAAAGAAATCGGGAAAGAAAATATTATCATACTGGCGACAAAGGCAAAGCTGGCGGCGCTGGGAGGACGGCCGCTGCTGGTAGATACCTATGATGAGGCGTGTAATCTTTCCCTTTGCGGGTATTACCGTGCGGTCACCGGGTATGGAGAATATACAATGTGCAGGGTGACAATAGATTGATGAGTAATTGAGGATGGAGGACGCGTCCGGAACGGACCGGGGCCGGTGTGGCGAGGGGGAGTTTTTCTGAGTCTTCCGTCCCCGGTTGGAGGTTGTCGTGAGGGGGGAATCCGGCCGGAATGAATTGTTACGGGGACCGCTCGCGCTTATTGGAGTGCGCAGCGGAATGCTAAGCTCGTGAGGGACCTCGCTAAGCACCGGCGGACTCCCATGTCCCCTGCACAATTGATTCCGCCTACTTCCCCGGTTCAGGTTATTGCCGGGGACAAAAGACTCAGGCGAAGTTTTTCTCACACCGGCCCCGGTCCGTTCCGGACGCCGATTGTCTCCAGCCTCAATGGGGGAGGTAACCTTGTCGCTGCCACTACATATTACCAATAACTAACAGTAGGAATAGCGTGGTAGTTCTTCAATTAAATATTACGGTGATATTACACCAAACGATAACCGGCACGCCCCACGCACAGGTCACCGCCAATCACAGCAAATATACTCAAGCAACTACATCAGCCCATATCCAACATATATCAAACGCATATGGATGCGCTGAGTGGCCGCGACAAGGTCCGCCCTCGCACTTAACGCGTGAGACAATCAGCGGCCGCAGTCCCAGCCCACACGACAACCTATCCCCGGGACGAAAGACTCATCCAACTACCCTCACCCCGTCCGCTGGCCGTACCGGCGGCGTCCTCACCTGCATAATTAAATCCCAATAATACAAAAAAATATGAAAAAAATCCTTGCAATCCCTGTAAATGTATGATATGCTATCAAAGCTGTGGCATGATAGCTATGAAGCGTGAGGTTGCTGCCTGAAACAGGGCAGGTTTTCCGTGGAGCGAATGTCAAGTCGAAGAAACTGGCGACAAGTCACTGTACAACTACAGAAATATCCCGAAAATAAAGAAGGATTCCGTGTGAGGTCTAAGATGACACACCCGGGCATGTGTACAGTCACCGCTTGTCGTGCTTAAATAGTACGAAAAGGAGGCGACTTTTTTTATGGCAAGTCAAGTAATGAGAATCACATTAAAAGCTTATGATCATCAGCTGGTTGACACATCCGCTGCAAAAATCATCGAGACTGTAAAGAAAAACGGATCAAAGGTGAGCGGACCGGTGCCGTTACCGACAAAGAAGGAAGTAGTAACAATTTTAAGGGCTGTTCATAAGTACAAAGATTCCAGAGAGCAGTTCGAGCAGAGAACTCACAAGAGACTCATCGACATCATTGCTCCAAGCCAGAAGACAGTTGATGCACTGCAGAGACTGGAAATGCCGGCTGGCGTTTACATCGACGTAAAGATGAAAACAAAATAAGCTGCAAAATCAGCAGCAAAGCATTCAATTCAATGCATATCCTAACAGATTTAGATAGATTTCTGGACTGTTCTAGGATGAACGCGGCGAGCAAAGCTTACTGCGTTCCGCTGTAGAAAAAGACAGGAGGTCAAATAATGAAGAAAGCGATTTTAGCGACAAAAGTCGGAATGACTCAAATCTTCAACGAAGACGGAGTTTTAACTCCCGTAACTGTTCTTCAGGCCGGACCATGTGTTGTTACACAGGTTAAGACAGTAGAGAACGACGGTTACAAAGCAGTACAGGTTGGTTTCGTTGACAAGAGAGAAAAACTTGTTACAAAGCCAGTAAAGGGACACTTTGACAAAGCAGGCGTTGCTTACAAGAGATTTGTAAGAGAATTCCGTTTTGAGAACGCAGAAGAGTATTCTGTAAAAGATGAAATCAAGGCAGAAATCTTCGCAGCAGGCGATAAGATTGATGTTACAGCTGTTTCCAAGGGTAAAGGATTCCAGGGTGCTATCAAGAGATATGGCCAGCACAGAGGACCTATGGCTCACGGCTCCAAGTTCCATCGTCATCAGGGTTCCAACGGTTCCGCAACCACTCCAGGCCGCGTATTCAAGGGCAAAGGAATGCCAGGACATATGGGAAGCGTAAAAGTTACCATCCAGAATCTGGAAGTTGTCAGAGTAGATGCAGACAGCAACTTAATCCTTGTTAAAGGCGCAGTGCCAGGACCTAAGAAATCCTTAGTAACAGTTAAAGAAACGGTAAAAGCTGGTAAATAAGCTTTACAGGAAAGGAGGAACACACAGATGGCAAACGTATCTGTTTACAATATTGAAGGCAACGAAGTTGGCACATTAGAGTTAAACGATTCTGTATTCGGCGTAGAAGTGAATGAACACTTAGTACACCTTGCAGTTGTGGCTCAGTTAGCTAACAAACGTCAGGGAACACAGAAAGCTAAAACACGTTCCGAAGTTTCCGGAGGCGGTAGAAAACCGTGGAGACAGAAAGGAACCGGTCATGCAAGACAGGGTTCTACAAGATCTCCTCAGTGGACAGGCGGCGGCGTTGTATTTGCACCAACACCACGTGATTACACAATCCGGTTAAACAAGAAAGAGAAGAGAGCTGCTCTTAAATCTGCATTAACAAGCAGAGTAAATGAGAATAAATTCATCGTAGTGGACGCTATGAATTTCGATGAAATCAAGACAAAGAAATTCCAGTCTGTTATGAACAACCTGAAAGTAAACAAAGCTCTGGTTGTTTTAGATGACACATGCGGCAATACAGTATTATCTGCAAGAAACATTCCTACAGTTAAGACTGCATCCGTAAACACAATCAATGTATATGATATCTTAAAATACAACACAGTAGTGGCAACAAAGGCTGCTGTAGCTTCTATCGAGGAGGTGTATGCATAATGGCAAACGTACAGTACTATGACGTAATCCTCAAACCAGTGGTAACTGAGAAAAGCATGAACGCTATGAGCGAGAAGAAATATACTTTCTTAGTTCATACAGAAGCAAACAAGTCTATGATTAAAGAGGCTGTTGAAAAAATGTTCCCGGGAACAAAAGTAAAGAGCGTCAATACAATGAATCTCGATGGTAAGACAAAGAGAAGAGGTATGACCTTCGGCAAGACAGCTAAGACAAAGAAAGCAATCGTTCAGCTGACAGAAGACAGCAAAGAGATCGAAATCTTTACTGGCTTATAAGTCGAATGCAGCTTGGCTGCAGGTAACTATACGACGAACACTATGTCGTGATAAGAATGGAGTCTGCAAAAGGGACGGACGGAGAAAAACGGAAGTCCGAAGGGGCACTTCGGAAATGCAGAAAACGCATTTCCTCAGTCGCGGGCATTCGCCCTGTTCCTGCGAATCAAAAAACCTGCTTATGTGCGAACACAACACAGGTTTTCTGCTTCACATGAACCCTGCTCATTGCTGACGCGCAAATTTAGAAAACGCCAGGGGGCGTTGAACGAAAGGAGTTAGAGTCATGGGAATTAAAACATACAGCCCATATACACCTTCCAGAAGACAGATGACCGGCTCTGATTTCTCTGAGATTACTAAATCAACACCGGAGAAGTCATTAGTAGTAGCATTAGGCAAAAAGAATGCCGGCCGTAATAATCAGGGTAAAATTACAGTTAGACATCGCGGAGGCGGTGCTAAGAGAAAATACAGAATCATCGATTTCAAGAGAAATGCAAAAGACGGTATTCCGGCAACAGTATTATCAATTGAATACGATCCGAACAGAACAGCAAACATCGCTTTAATCTGCTATGCAGACGGCGAGAAGGCATATATCCTTGCTCCGGCCGGATTACAGGTTGGAACTAAAGTTATGAGCGGCGCGCAGGCAGAAGCGAAAGTCGGCAACTGCTTACCACTCAGCGCGATTCCGGTTGGTGCTCAGATTCATAACATCGAGCTTTACCCGGGAAAAGGCGGACAGTTAGTTCGTTCCGCAGGAAACTCCGCACAGTTAATGGCTAAAGAAGGAAAATACGCAACCCTTAGATTACCTTCCGGTGAGATGAGAATGGTTCCGATTATCTGCCGCGCTACAATCGGCGTTGTAGGAAACGGAGATCACAACCTGATCAACATCGGTAAAGCTGGTAGAAAACGCCATATGGGCTTCAGACCTACCGTACGCGGTTCCGTTATGAACCCGAATGACCATCCACACGGCGGTGGTGAAGGCAAGACCGGTATCGGCCGTCCAGGTCCATGTACACCATGGGGCAAACCAGCACTTGGTCTCAAGACAAGAAAGAAAAACAAACAGTCTAACAAGTTAATCGTAAGAAGAAGAAACGGTAAACAGTAGTTATCAAGGAGGTAATTCAATGGGTCGTTCACTTAAAAAAGGACCATTTGCAGACGCTCATCTTTTAAAGAAAGTGGATGATATGAACGCAGCAGGCCAGAAGCAGGTTATCAAAACCTGGTCCCGCCGTTCTACAATCTTCCCGCAGATGGTAGGTCATACAATCGCAGTTCATGATGGCAGGAAACACGTTCCGGTATATGTTACAGAGGATATGGTTGGACATAAACTCGGAGAGTTTGTAGCTACAAGAACTTACAGAGGCCACGGAAAAGACGAAAAGAAAGCAGGCCGTAAGTAATTTTACGCTTTTGAAAGGAGGTTTCACCAATGGCTAAAGGACATAGATCCCAAATTAAGAGAGAGAGAAATGCACAGAAGGATACCAGACCGTCAGCAAAGCTGTCTTATGCCAGAGTATCTGTTCAGAAAGCATGTTTCGTATTAGATGCCATTAGAGGCAAAGATGTGCAGACTGCACTCGGTATTGTAACTTACAATTCCAGATATGCTTCTACTTTAATAAAGAAATTACTCGAATCAGCAATTGCCAATGCTGAGAATAACAACCAGATGAATCCGGAGAACCTGTATGTGGCTGAGTGCTACGCGAACAAGGGACCGACAATGAAGAGAGTTAAACCGAGAGCACAGGGCAGGGCGTACAGAATCGAAAAGAGAATGAGCCACATCACGATCGTGCTTGATGAGAGATAAAAGGAGGCAAATATGGGACAGAAAGTTAATCCACACGGCTTAAGAGTCGGTGTTATTAAAGACTGGGACTCAAAATGGTATGCTGAAGCTGATTTTGCTGACAACCTTGTAGAAGATCACAAGATCAGAACATATCTGAAAAAGAAATTATACAGCGCCGGTATTTCCAAAATTGAAATCGAGCGTGCATCTGATAAAGTGAAAATCGTCATCTACACAGCTAAGCCGGGTGTTGTAATCGGTAAAGGCGGCGCAGAGATCGAGAAAACTAAAAAAGAGATTCAGAAATTAACTGACAAGAGAGTCTTCGTAGACATCAAGGAAGTTAAGAGAGCCGACAGAGACGCTCAGTTAGTAGCTGAGAATATCGCACAGCAGTTACAGAACCGTGTATCTTTCCGCCGTGCCATGAAGTCTGCAATGGGCAGATCCATGAAGGCAGGAGCTAAAGGTATCAAAGCATCCGTATCCGGCCGTCTTGGCGGTGCAGATATGGCCCGTACAGAATTCTACAGCGAGGGTACAATCCCGCTTCAGACATTAAGAGCAGATATTGACTATGGTTTCGCTGAGGCAGATACAACCTACGGCAAGACAGGCGTTAAGGTTTGGATCTACAAAGGCGAAGTACTTCCTGCTAAAGGAAACAAGGAAGGGAGCGATAAATAATGTTAATGCCTAAAAGAGTAAAACGTCGTAAACAGTTCCGTGGTTCTATGGCAGGTAAAGCTACAAGAGGCAATGTTATTTGCTACGGAGAATTCGGTTTAGTCTCTACAGAACCATGCTGGATCAGATCCAATCAGATAGAGGCAGCCCGTGTTGCCATGACCCGTTACATCAAACGTGGCGGTAAAGTATGGATTAAGATTTTCCCGGATAAACCAGTTACCGCAAAACCGGCAGAGACTCGTATGGGTTCCGGTAAGGGCGCACTTGAATACTGGGTGGCAGTAGTTAAACCAGGCCGTGTATTATTTGAAATCGCGGGTGTACCAGAAGAGACAGCCAGAGAAGCGTTACGTCTTGCAATGCATAAACTTCCTTGCAAGTGTAAAATTGCTTCTAAAGCAGATTTAGAAGGCGGTGATAACAGTGAAAATTAATAAGTATGTAGAAGATTTAAAAGTCAAATCAGCTGCAGAATTAAATGAAGAATTAGTAGCTGCTAAAAAGGAACTTTTCAACTTAAGATTCCAGAACGCAACAAATCAGTTAGATAATACAAGCAGAATTAAAGAGGTTCGCAAGAACATCGCCAGAATTCAGACTGTTATTACAGAAAAAGCAAACGCATAACTGAACAAGCAGTGGTTGCGGTAAATTTGACTGGACAATAGATTCCTAGAACAAGGAAAGGAGATATCTACCGTGGAAAGAAATCTTAGAAAAACACGTACTGGTAAAGTAGTAAGCAACAAGATGGATAAGACAATCGTAGTTGCTATCGTAAACCATGTAAAACATCCTTTAATCGGTAAGATCGTTAAAAAGACATATAAATTAAAAGCACACGATGAGAACAATGAGTGTACTATCGGTGATACCGTAAAAGTAATGGAAACAAGACCGATCTCCAAAGACAAAAGATGGAGACTTGTTGAGATTATCGAGAAAGCAAGATAATTTTAATATCAGAAAGGAGTATTGGGCATGATTCAGCAGGAAACCAGATTGAGGGTTGCCGACAATACCGGTGCTAAAGAATTACTCTGTATCCGTGTTATGGGCGGATCCACTAGAAGATATGCAAATATTGGTGATATTATCGTTGCCACCGTTAAAGATGCAACACCAGGCGGTGTTGTAAAAAAAGGCGACGTTGTAAAAGCCGTTGTCGTACGTACTGTAAAAGGCGCACGCCGTAAAGACGGTTCTTATATCAAATTCGATGAGAACGCAGCAGTTATTATCAAAGATGACAAGAACCCGAAAGGTACACGTATCTTTGGGCCAGTAGCGAGAGAGTTAAGAGAGAAGCAGTTTATGAAGATTGTTTCCCTGGCTCCAGAAGTACTGTAGGAGGTATCAACTGTGCATAAAATTAAAAAAGATGACCTGGTAAAGATTATTGCAGGCAAAGATAAAGACAAAACAGGAAAAATTCTTTCCGTTAATACAAAGAAAAACACTGTTCTGGTTGAAGGATGCAACATGGTTACCAAGCATTCCAAACCATCAGCAGCGAACCAGCAGGGCGGCATTATCCATCAGGAAGGTCCTATCGACATTTCCAACGTAATGCTTGTCGTTGATGGAAAAGCAACAAGAGTTGGTTTTGAAGTTAAAGATGGCAAAAAAGTCCGTGTTGCAAAAGCAACCGGTAAAGTGATTGACTAATACAGAGAGGAGGAACATTTAAGTTGGCTAGATTAAAAGAAATGTATCGTGGTGAAATTACAGAAGCCATGATCAAAAAATTCGGATATAAAAATGTCATGGAAGTGCCGAAGTTAGACAAAATTGTTGTCAACATGGGCGTTGGTGAAGCAAAAGAAAATGCTAAAGTTCTGGACTCTGCTGTAAGAGATATGGAAATTATCACAGGACAGAAGGCAGTACTGACAAAAGCAAAGAAATCAGTCGCTAACTTCAAGCTCAGAGAAGGTATGGCAATTGGTTGTAAGGTAACACTGCGCGGTGAGAAGATGTATGAGTTTGCTGATCGTTTAATCAACCTTGCACTTCCTCGAGTTCGTGACTTTAGAGGTGTTAATCCAAACGCATTTGACGGCAGAGGAAACTATGCACTCGGTATCAAAGAGCAGCTTATCTTCCCGGAAGTTGAGTACGATAAGGTTGATAAAGTCAGAGGTATGGATATTATTTTCGTAACAACTGCTAAGACAGACGAAGAAGCACGTGAACTTTTAACACTGTTCAACATGCCATTTGCAAAATAATAGGAGGATTTATCAATGGCTAAGACTTCAATGAAGATTAAACAGCAGCGTCCGGCAAAATTCTCCACCAGAGAATATAACCGCTGCAGAATTTGTGGCCGTCCACACGCATACTTGAGAAAATATGGTATCTGCCGTATCTGTTTCCGTGAATTAGCTTACAAAGGCGAGATTCCGGGCGTAAGAAAAGCAAGCTGGTAGGCATTGAGCACTCGACGAGGTATTATCGAGTCTAGTGCGAAAGCCCGTCCCGAATCTTAGTGAGTCCGAGCCGGAGGCGACAGACGAACTTAGCTGAGTGGACGTGTGGTGGAAGGATAAGAGTCGACCCACTCACCGAAGTGGCAGGATGAAATTATAAGGAGGCAAAACTCACATGACAATGAGCGATCCAATCGCAGATATGCTTACGAGAATCCGTAATGCCAATACTGCTAAACATGATACAGTTGATGTTCCGTCTTCCAAGATGAAATTAGCTATCGCTGACATTCTTGTAAAAGAGGGCTACATCAGAAAATATGACATCGTAGAAGATGGCAGTTTCAAAACAATCCGTATGGAATTAAAATACGGAAAAGACAAAAATGAGAAAATCATTTCCGGTATCAAGAGAATTTCCAAACCAGGTCTTCGTGTTTATGCAAACAAAGACGAAATGCCGAAAGTACTCGGTGGTTTAGGTGTGGCTATCATCTCTACCAACCAGGGTGTTATCACTGACAGACAGGCAAGAGAGCTCGGCGTAGGCGGAGAAGTTCTGGCATTTGTTTGGTAGGCATTGAACACTTAACGAGGTGTTTTCGAGTTTAGTGTGAAAGCCCGTCCCGAACCTTAGCGAGTCCGAGCCGAAGGCGGCAGACGAACTTAGTTGAGTGGACGTGTGGTGGTCTAGAAAAAGTAGTAGAACTGAAAACAGAGAAGCCGCCAATGGCTTCTCCGAGAATCTAAGTAGGAGGTAATCGGCATGTCACGTATCGGAAGAATGCCAATCGCGGTTCCGGCAGGAGTAACTGTTACAATCGCAGAGAATAATTTAGTGACTGTAAAAGGTCCTAAGGGTACACTCGAGAGAGAGTTGCCAGTAGAAATGACAATCAAAGAAGAAGATGGTCATATTATCGTTACAAGACCTAACGACTTAAAGAAGATGAAATCTTTACACGGTCTGACAAGAACCTTAATCAGCAACATGGTTCATGGTGTTACCGAAGGGTATGAGAAAGTTCTGGAAGTTAACGGCGTAGGTTACAGAGCCGCAAAACAGGGCAAGAAACTGGTTCTCAGCCTTGGTTATTCCCATCCGGTTGAGATGGAAGATCCGGAAGGCATCGAGACAGTCCTTGAAGGACAGAACAAGATCACTGTAAAAGGTATCAGTAAAGAAAAAGTTGGCCAATACGCTGCTGAAATCAGAGACAAGAGAAGACCTGAGCCGTACAAGGGCAAAGGTATTAAATATGCTGATGAAGTTATCAGACGTAAAGTTGGTAAGACTGGTAAGAAATAATTTAAGGAGAGTGTAAAGATGGTTAGCAAACAGTCAAGAAGCGAAGTTCGCGTAAAGAAACACGCTAGATTACGTAATCGTTATTCTGGAACAGCACAGAGACCGCGTTTAGCAGTGTTCAGAAGTAATAATCATATGTATGCTCAGATTATTGACGATACAGTTGGCAATACTTTAGTTGCAGCTTCAACAGCAGAGAAAGCAATCAAAGCAGAGCTTGAAAAGACAAACAACGTAGACGCAGCTGCTTACGTTGGTACTGTAATCGCAAAGAGAGCAATCGAAAAAGGTATTAAAGAAGTTGTCTTTGACAGAGGCGGATTCATATATCACGGTAAAGTTCAGGCATTAGCAGATGCAGCTAGAGAAGCTGGTCTGGAATTCTAGTAGGAAGGAGAACATACACATGAAACGTACAAAAATTGATGCCAGCCAGTTCGAGTTAGAAGATAAGGTAGTGGCAATCAAACGTGTATCCAAAACTGTTAAAGGCGGACGTACAATGAGATTCTCCGCATTAGTAGTAGTTGGTGACAAAAACGGACACGTTGGTGCAGGTATGGGTAAAGCCGCTGAAGTTCCGGAAGCAATCCGTAAAGGAAAAGAAGCTGCAGCAAGAAACCTGGTAGCTGTTCCATTTGATGACAATAACAGTATTCCACATGACTTCATTGGAAAATTCGGAAGTGCAAATGTACTTCTCAAGAAGGCTCCTGAAGGTACAGGTATCATCGCAGGAGGCCCGGCACGTTCCGTACTGGAGCTTGCAGGATACAAGAATATCCGTACAAAATCCCTGGGTTCTAACAACAAGACAAACGTTGTTTTAGCTACTCTTGCAGGATTATGCGAAATCAAGACACCTGAAGAAGTTGCAAAACTCCGTGGTAAATCTGTAGAAGAGATTCTGAACTAATAGGAGGGTATTAAAATGGCAGAGAAATTAAAAATCACTTTAGTAAAATCTCCTATCGGTGCCGTTCCGAAGCACAAAGCAACTGTTGAAGCTTTAGGCTTAAAGAAATTAAACAAAACAGTTGAAATGCCGGACAACAGCGCGGTCAGGGGCATGATTCAGTGTGTAAGACACTTGGTAAAAGTTGAAGAAATCTAAAATCCACGTAGGAGGTGCAGTCATGGATTTATCTAATTTACAGCCGGCTGTAGGTTCAAAACACAGCGACAGCTTCAGAAGAGGCCGTGGACACGCTTCAGGTAATGGTAAGACTGCTGGTAAAGGACACAAAGGCCAGAAAGCTCGTTCCGGTGCAACAAGACCGGGATTTGAAGGCGGCCAGATGCCTTTATACAGACGTATCCCGAAGAGAGGATTCACAAATAGAAACTCTAAAACAATCATTGGTATCAATGTAAGTGACTTAGAGAGATTTGACAACGATTCAGTTGTTACAGTAGAAACATTAATCGAAGCAGGTATCGTTAAAAACCCACGCGATGGCGTTAAAATTCTTGGTAACGGAGAGCTGACCAAGAAACTCACTGTGAAAGCAGATGCTGTTAGTGAAGGAGCAAAAGCCAAAATTGAAGCAGTTGGCGGAACCTGCGAGGTGATCTAATATGTTAAAAACACTCCAGAACGCTTTTAAGATAAAGGAAATAAGGGAAAAGCTTCTCTACACTTTCTTTATGCTGGTTGTGATTCGTCTCGGTTCACAGCTGCCGATCCCGGGAGTAGACACAAAGTTTTTTGCTGAACTGTTCGCAAGACAGTCCAGCGATGCATTTGGATTTTTCAATACGATTACTGGCGGTTCGTTTACGAACATGTCAGTATTCGCTTTGAGCATCACGCCATATATCACATCTTCCATTATCATGCAGCTTTTAACAATCGCGATTCCAAAACTGGAAGAGATGCAGCGTGAAGGCGAGGATGGAAGAAAGAAAATTGCAGAATACACACGTTATCTGACCGTAGGCCTCGCTCTGATGCAGTCTATAGCCATGTCCGTAGGATTTGGCGGAAGAGGTCTTCTTATCGACTTCAATGCGGTCAGCGTTATCGTGGCGATTGCGACAATGACATCAGGTAGTGCAATGCTTATGTGGATTGGTGAGCGGATTACGGAGCGCGGCGTAGGAAACGGAATTTCCATCGTCCTTCTGTTCAACATCATTTCCACATTGCCGAGTGATATGATTACCCTGTACGAGAGGTTCCTTGTCGGAAAGAACGTGCCGGTGGCGACCGTATCCCTGATTATCATTCTGGCAATTATCCTTGCCATGGTAGTATTCGTTATCGTACTGCAGGATGGAGAGCGGAGAATTCCCGTTCAGTATTCCAAGAAGATGCAGGGCAGGAAGATGGTAGGCGGCCAGTCTACAAATATTCCTCTGAAAGTAAATACGGCAGGTGTTATCCCTGTTATTTTTGCTTCTTCCCTGATGTCTTTCCCGGTAGTTATTGCAGAGTTTTTCCAGGTGGATTACGCCACATTCGGCGGAAAAATCTTAAGAGCTCTTAACTCCGGTTCCTGGTTCCATGCGGAATATCCGGTTTATTCAATTGGTATGGTGGTCTATATTGCTTTGATCGTGGTGTTTGCGTATTTCTACACATCCATCACATTTAATCCATTAGAGGTTGCCAACAATATGAAGAAATCCGGCGGCTTTATCCCGGGCATCCGTCCAGGTAAGCCAACATCTGATTACCTGAACAACATTTTAAATTATATCGTATTTATCGGGGCCTGCGGCCTGATCGTCGTATGCCTGATTCCGATTATGGTGTCGGGAATTTTCTCCGTAGGAAGCCTGTCTTTCGGCGGAACATCCCTTATCATTATCGTCGGAGTTGTCCTTGAGACAATTAAAGCGGTTGAGGCACAGATGCTTGTTCGTAATTATAGAGGATTTTTAAACGATTAAAACAATTCGCTTTCTAAGCAGGAGCTCCTGGAGGCCGGACGATCCGGAGCCGGGCTGATCCTGCATAGGGGCGTTTCTGTTGAAGTCGGTGACCTGTTCGCGTAGCGTGCAGGTTATCGTTGTATTTGCAGGAAGCTTGTTTTTGAGGGTACTGAAAAGTTACCGTTATCGTTTTATCGGGGAGGTAAGCCTATGAAGATTATTATGTTAGGAGCACCGGGGGCCGGCAAAGGGACGCAGGCCAAAAGAATTGCAGAGAAATATCAGATCCCGCATATCTCCACAGGAGATATATTCAGATCAAATATTAAGGAAGGTACCGAACTGGGCATGAAGGCAAAGCAGTTCATGGATCAGGGACTTCTGGTACCGGATGAGGTTACGATTGGAATGCTGCTGGATCGCATTCACCAGGACGACTGTGAGAAGGGATACGTACTGGACGGTTTTCCAAGAACCATTCCGCAGGCAGAGAGCCTGACGAAAGCGCTTTCCGATAGGGGAGAGGCTATTGACTATGCAATTGACGTGGATGTTCCCGATGAGAATATCGTAAACAGAATGTCAGGCCGCCGGGCATGTTTAACTTGCGGTGCGACCTATCATGTGACGTTCGCGCCTCCTGCAAAAGAGGGCATCTGCGATGTATGCGGAGCAGAACTGGTGCTCAGGGATGACGATAAGCCTGAGACGGTTCAGAAACGCCTTGCAGTTTACCACGAGCAGACACAGCCGCTGATTGACTATTATAAGGAAAAAGGCGTGCTGCATTCCGTAGACGGAACAAAAGATATGGAAGAAGTTTTCCAAAGCATCACTGAAATTTTAGGAGCATAACAGTATGGCAGTAACGATTAAATCTCCCAGAGAGATTGAGCTGATGAGGGAGGCGGGGAAGATCCTTGCCAAAACTCATGACGAGCTTGCAAAGAACCTGAAGCCTGGCATGTCCACATGGGATATTGACCATATGGGTGAAGAGATCATACGAAGCTATGGGTGTATCCCTTCCTTTAAGAATTACAACGGCTACCCTGCGTCAATCTGTGTATCGGTCAATGACGAGGTGGTACACGGGATTCCGCACAGGGAGCATTATCTGAAGGAAGGCGATATTGTAAGTCTGGATGCGGGAGTTATCTATAAAGGATATCATTCCGACGCGGCCAGGACCCACGGAATCGGAGAAATCAGCGGGGATGCGCAGAAACTCATAGAAGTTACAAGGCAAAGTTTCTTTGAGGGGATTAAATTTGCCAAACCTGGCAATCATCTAAATGATATTTCCGCAGCTATCCAGAAATATGCCGAAAGTTTCGGCTATGGGGTAGTAAGAGACCTGGTAGGTCATGGAATCGGAACTCATCTGCATGAGGATCCGGAGGTGCCCAACTTCGCCAGAAGAAGAAAAGGCATTCTTCTGCAGCCCGGTATGACGCTGGCTGTGGAACCTATGATCAATGCGGGAACTTATGATGTAGTCTGGCTGGATGACGACTGGACCGTAGTGACGGATGATGGTTCTCTGTCGGCTCATTATGAAAATACCATTCTCATTACCGAGGATGGACCAGAGATTTTGTCAATGCTCTGATTCGAGGTGGTAAGATGGCAGGATATGAAACAGGCTGTCTGGCCTGGTCTTTGGCCGGTCATGACAAAGAAGGCATATTTATCATAATAAAAGAAGATGCGGAATATGTTTACCTGGCGGACGGAAGACTCCGGACCGTGGGAAAACCGAAACGCAAGAAGAAGAAACACGTTCAGGCATCCCGCATCCGCGATGAAAAGCTTTGCGATAAGCTTATGAGCGGCAGCACCGTTACCGATGAAGAGATTAAATACTTCATCAAACAGTACAGGGCGAATCATTTAGAGACGCCGGATGAAAACCGGTGAAATTCACATAACCAGGGAGGTATAAAAGTTTATGTCAAAAGCAGATGTAATTGAAATTGAAGGCGTTGTGGTGGAAAAATTACCGAATGCCATGTTTAAAGTGGAGCTGGAGAACAAGCATATCGTACTTGCAACAATCAGCGGAAAACTCCGCATGAATTATATCAGGATTCTGCCGGGCGACAAGGTTACGATGGAGATGTCTCCATATGATCTGTCCAAGGGAAGAATTATCTGGAGAGATAAATAAGCTGCAGCTCAGCTTACGGCGAAACTGCGGCAAATGATACATGGAAACGTCAAAGGGGACTGAACGCTGTCCCCTGAGCGGGCCGGGGAAGAGGGTAGATACATCGAGTCTTCCCGTTGGGCCTGCGCTGAGTACAGCCCATAGTCCTCACATTGCGGGAGAACGGGCTGGCGTTGAGGCTTATGGGCTGTACTCAGCATCCGGACAGCTATCCGGTCCGCCATTGCAGAGCGTGTTATTGTTCGCAGCACACCGCTTTTTGCGGTGGGTGAACAGTAACGGACTGTTACCGGGGATTAGAAATACCGGGAAATTATGCTTGCATTATATAGAAATTAGTGTTATAATGCTCTAGCGAACTTTGTTGAAGCAACAGGTGAGATCCGCCCTTTTGCCGGAACCCGGGCTTTTAAAGGAAAGAGACGCCTGCTGTACCTGTAAGTCCGGCATGTAAGGACTGCAATGGGTGTTATCAATATTGTATGTCCTGTGTAAGGACTGTTACGGAAAGGAGAATTACTGTGAAGGTTAGATCATCGGTTAAACCAATTTGCGAAAAGTGCAAGATCATTAAAAGAAAAGGCAGTATCAGAGTAATCTGTGAAAATCCAAAGCACAAACAAAGACAGGGCTGATAAGCATTTGTCTGCCTGATTTTTTCGCACGGCTTTCTATATGAACCACCAGGATAAGTTGTTCATTGCTGCTCAGGATTTTCGTCCTTGAAGCATGAATTCCTGCTGGTATATGGATTGGCATAATACATCATTATTTTAACTCAACTCAATGAAGAAAGAAAAAAACTAATGGAGGTGTACTACACACATGGCTCGTATTTCAGGTGTTGATTTACCAAGAGAAAAACGCGTCGAGATCGGATTAACTTACATCTACGGTATCGGTAGAACAAGTTCAACCCGTATTCTTGCAGAGGCTGGCGTTAATCCTGACACACGTGTTAAGGATTTAACGGATGACGAAGTAAAGAGAATCGCTGGTGTCATCGCTGAAAGTCAGACTGTTGAAGGTGATTTACGTAGAGAAATCGCTATGAACATCAAGAGACTTCAGGAGATTGGATGCTACAGAGGAATTCGTCATAGAAAGAGCCTGCCTGTCCGTGGTCAGAAGACCAAGACAAATGCAAGAACACGTAAGGGTCCGAGAAAGACAGTAGCAAACAAGAAGAAATAATTCATTTGGTAACAAATAAGTTGTGAATCAGGTTAGTAAGTAACAGGATTCAAGTAATCGAAGAAAGTAGGTTAGTTTAAAATGGCTAAAAAAATGTCAACTGGTAAAAAAGTGACAAAAAAGCGTGTAAAGAAAAACGTTGAACGCGGACAGGCGCACATCCAGTCATCTTTTAATAACACGATCGTTACCTTAACAGATGCACAGGGTAATGCATTATCATGGGCAAGTGCAGGCGGTCTGGGATTTAGAGGTTCAAGGAAATCTACTCCATATGCAGCTCAGATGGCTGCAGAAACTGCTACAAAGGCAGCTCTCATCCATGGCTTAAAGTCAGTAGACGTTATGGTAAAAGGTCCGGGATCAGGCCGTGAAGCAGCAATCCGTGCCCTTCAGGCATGTGGTCTTGAAGTAACCAGCATTAAGGACGTAACTCCGGTTCCGCACAACGGATGCCGTCCGCCAAAACGTAGAAGAGTCTAATTAGGAGGTGCAAGTAAAGTGGCAGTAGATAGAGTTCCTGTACTTAAAAGATGTAGATCTCTTGACCTGGATCCGATTTATTTAGGAATCGACAAGAAATCCAAGAGAGAGTTAAAAAGAGCCAATAGAAAGATGAGTGAATATGGTCTGCAGTTAAGAGAAAAGCAGAAAGCCAAATTCATCTATGGTGTGTTAGAGAAACCTTTTAGAAATTATTATGCGAAAGCTTCCAAAATGTCCGGACAGGTTGGTACCAACCTTATGATCCTTCTGGAATGCAGGCTGGATAATGTATTATTCAGAATGGGCTTTGGCCGTACGAGAAAAGAGACAAGACAGATCGTAGATCACAAGCATGTACTGGTTAACGGAAAACCTGTAAACATTCCGTCTTACCGCGTTAAAGCTGGTGACACAATCGAGATCAAAGAGAAATACAAATCTTCACAGAGATATAAAAATATCTTAGAGGTAACCGCCGGAAGAATGGTACCAGCATGGTTAGAGGCTGATATGGAAAACTTAAAAGGCGTTGTTAAAGAGTTACCAACCAGAGACGAAATTGATGTTCCTGTAAATGAAGTGCTTATCGTCGAGTTATACTCCAAATAATTAAGAGTTGACTAAATTTTTTGTTGCTGTCCGGCCCCTCACGGGCCGGACAGCGGCAAAATCGCCGGTTGGCGGTAACGGACGTGAACCGCGTCTTTCGCCGTTACCCGCAGCGAAAGTTCTTCTCTTATTTTATAAGAGTATGACAGACCCTCAATAAAAGTTCCCAAAAGGAGGGGCTATAGTGTTCGATTTTGAAAAACCGAAAATTGAAATTGCTGAGATTTCAGAAGACAAAAGATATGGCAAGTTTGTAGTTGAACCGCTCGAAAGAGGCTACGGAACTACTTTAGGAAATTCTTTAAGAAGAATTATGCTCTCTTCTTTGCCTGGCGCAGCAGTAAGTCAAGTGAAAATCGATGGCGTTTTGCATGAATTCAGTTCGATTCCCGGAGTAAAGGAAGACGTAACTGAGATTATTATGAACATCAAGAGTTTGGCAATTAAGAATCTGAGCGAAACGAATGAGCCAAAGACAGCTTATATCGAATTCGAGGGAGAAGGCGTCGTAACAGCCGCTGATATCCAGGTGGATTCTGACATTGAGATTTTAAATCCTGAGCAGGTAATTGCCACATTAAGCGGCGGCACGGACAGTAAGTTCTATATGGAACTGAACATCACAAAAGGCCGTGGTTATATCAGCGCAGACAAGAACAAGAACGACGAGCTTCCAATCGGAATGATCGCTGTGGATTCCATCTACACACCGGTAGAGCGTGTCAATATGACCGTTGAGAATACCCGTGTGGGCCAGGTTACCGACTTTGATAAGCTGACACTGGATGTATTCACAAACGGAACTCTTGCTCCTGATGAGGCAGTCAGCCTGGCAGCTAAAGTTCTGAGCGAGCATTTGAACCTTTTCATCGACCTTTCTGAGAATGCCAGAACTGCAGAAGTTATGGTAGAGAAGGAAGACAACGAGAAAGAAAAAGTGCTTGAGATGAACATTGATGAACTGGAGTTATCCGTTCGTTCATACAACTGTTTAAAGAGAGCAGGTATCAACACCGTGGAGGAACTGTGCAACAGGACTCCGGAAGATATGATGAAGGTCAGAAACCTGGGCCGCAAATCTTTGGAAGAGGTACTTGCCAAATTAAAAGAGTTAGGTTTACAGCTCAATCCGAGCGAAGAAGCTTAATTTTAACGAATGTTTGAGCACCCGGCAGATAAGACCAAAGGGCACAGCCGGGCGTTTACGAATAAAGCAGGCGGACAGTAAGACCAATGAAGCGTGGACGCCGGCTTCCACAAATATGGAGGATTAAATCATGGCAGGATATAGAAAGCTGGGAAAGACTTCCAGCCAGAGAAAAGCATTACTGAGAAACCAGGTTACCAATCTGTTATACCACGGCAAGATCGTTACAACTGAGGCCAGAGCCAAAGAAGTAAAGAAGATTGCTGAGGGCTTAATTGCCATGGCAGTTAAGGAGAAAGACAACTTCGAGACCGTAAAAGTTACTGCAAAGGTTGCACGTAAAGATAAAGACGGCAAGAGAGTAAAAGAAGTTGTTGACGGAAAGAAAGTTACCGTTTATGACGAAGTAGAGAAAGAGATCAAGAAAGACAAACCATCCAGACTTCATGCTAGAAGACAGATGTTAAAGGTTCTCTATGATGTAACAGAAGTTCCGGCTGCAAAAGCAGGCAGAAAGAAAAACACAAAAGAAGTAGATATGCCGGCAAAACTCTTTGATGAGATTGCTCCTAAATACGTAAACCGTAACGGTGGATACACAAGAATCGTTAAGATCGGACAGCGTAAGGGCGACGGCGCTTTGGAAGTTTTATTAGAGCTTGTTTAATCAGTAAACAAAGCGGTGAAACGTTTGCTTTGTAAACATTTCACTGCCCGTTAATAAACGACTCCAGCCATGAAGAGTGGCTGGAGTCGTTTTAATTTACGGCGGTGACGTGTGCGCGGAGCGTGCAGGTTATCGTTTAACGGTCCTCAGCTCTTTCCTTGCCTGACGGTAAAGTCTGTATGAGGGCAAAGAAATGTTCAGGCTTACCGGTGGTGAAATATGCATACCAGGATTCCAGCGTGTCCGGCTGAAAAACGTTTAAATGCCCAATAATCTGTTTCGCCCACAGCAAAGCTCCGGCAGAGCCGGCGGTAATTAGGTTGTTATCCGCCACAGAGGGCTTGTCAATGTAAAAATCCTGGCCTTTATAACCGGGAGAAAACATTTCAAGAAATCCCGGCCCGTTGCTGGTATGGGGGCGGTTATCCAGCAGTCCGGCTCCGGCAAGCGCAGCGGTAGCCCCGCAGATGGCACACACCAAAGCGCCTGACGAGAGAAGCTCCTCTGCTTTTTTAATAACAGCCCCGTGCTTTAAATCATTCCATGTGTCTGCGCCCGGTAATAGCAGAACGCTTGTCTCACTCACAGCAATATCATCAATCAGGCAGTCGGGCATGATTGTCAGACCGCCCATTGTCTTGATTGGCTTCCCGGAATAACTGACGGTTTTGAGCGATACGCGCTGAGCGTCCTTTTTGAAAAACCGGCCGGAATTCACCTCTGAAATAACATAGCCAAGCTCCCAGTCGGCCAAAGCATCAAGAACGTAAACATAGATTGTGAACATAAGTTTCCTCCATTTTCATATTATTTCCACCTGACAGGCAGTTGATTTGCCTGCCTTTTTATTATACTCTGCAATTGTTGACAACTGTATGGCAACAATCTATAATGATAAAAAAATTGGAAGGTGCCCGACAGATGAAAGTTGACAGGCTTGTTAGCATAATTATGATACTCCTTGATAAAAAGCGCATAGGCGCGCAGGAACTGGCGGATATGTTTGAAGTTTCCCCCCGCACAATCTACCGCGACATAGAGGCGATCAACATGGCGGGTATTCCTGTCCGGGGGGCATCCGGGGTGGGCGGCGGCTTTGAAATCATGCAGGATTACAAGCTTGATAAAAAGGTTTTTTCGACTTCCGAGCTTTCCGCCCTCCTAATGGGGCTTTCCAGTCTTTCCGGTATGATACGGGGGGACGAACTGGTACATGCCCTTGCAAAAGTCAAAAGTTTTATCCCTGCCGACAGAGCGAAAGACATTGAATTAAAAGTAAACCAGATATGTATTGATTTAAATCCGTGGATGGGTAACAGGAATATGCAGCCATATTTGGAAATTATTAAAACAGCTTTACAGGAAAGCAGGCTGCTTTCATTTGAGTATATTGACAGATACGGAAATTTTTCTAAACGGACAGCCGAGCCGTACCAGCTCATATTAAAAAGTAATCACTGGTATTGGCAGGGGTATTGCCATAAAAGAAATGATTACCGTTTATTCAGATTATCCCGTATATCAAACCTGGAAATGCTGGAAGAAGCTTTTACACCGCGGGATTATCAAAAACCCCAGTTGGATTTTACTGGTATTTATACAACCATGCAGATAAAAATCAAAATTCGTATTCATAAATCTGTCATGGACAGGGTACTTGATTTTTGTTCGTATGATTATTTTACTCCGGATGGTGACGAGCATTACATTGTCACTCTCCCCTTCATAGAGAATGAATACTATTACAATATTCTTTTAAGCTTTGGGGATAAATGCGAGTGTTTGGGGCCGGTACATGTCTGCAGGGAGATGAAGCGCCGGATCCATAACATAGCGGCTTTATATGAGAAATGGAATTAGAAGTATTTCTTTTTTATCCATCTATGCCGCAAGAATATCGTAAGTTGACTGTAATAGTGGAACGCTTTATAATTAAATTATAAAAACAGCGGAAAAAACATCAAGAAAAATGTTTTCCGCCGGAGAGGATGAGGGATATGAAGAGAAAAAACAGGTGGATTGGTCCGCTTGTTTCTATATGCCTGGTGACCTGTATGGCGTTTGGAGGGGCAATGGTTTCCTATGCCGCTTCGTCCAGAAAGACAATCAGCAAGGTAACGATTAATCTGGACCTGGAATTGGAAGCGGGCGAGAGCCTGCCGGATCTGGAAGCGGGAAAAGACAGCGGGTTTAATGTAAGGGCAGGAAACGAGCGGTATACGGCAACTGAGGCGCAGTGGGTGAGCTCCACATCGAAGGATGTGAAGATTGGCAGCACCTATACGTTAAAAGTGTGGCTGGAAGCGGAGGATCCGGATTCCTACGGCTTTGTCGGGACCTATAAATCCAGCAATGTCACGGTAAAAGGCGGCACCTTTGTGTCGGCTTCCAGAAAGGGATACGATACTCTGGTAGTCACGGTTAAGACGAAGCCGGTAAAGGGCGAATATGACGCCCCTGAGGACGCCGAATGGAAAGAGAATCAGCTGGGCCACGCGAAGTGGGATAAAGTGAACGGAGTGGACGCCTATGATATAAACCTTTATAAAGGCAGCAGCGCCATATATAAGGTGAAGGCGTACAAGGGCACGTCGATCAATTTTTATCCATACATGACGAGTGCGGGTACTTATACCTTTAAGGTGCGTTCCGCACCGTCGGGCGACAGCCAGAAGGACTACGCCGACAGCAGCGACTGGACGGAGTCGGATGAGCTGTATATTGCCAAGGAATCGGTGTCCAATGGTTCCGGCAAGATTGATTACAACAATACAAACAGCGCTGCCAATAATTCCACGTCGCAGGTCGGCTGGATCCAGGATGGGAGCCGCTGGTGGTACCGCTATCCGGACGGAACCTTCCAGAAGGATTCCTGGCTGCTGGTCAACAATATCTGGTATCTGTTTGACAAAGACGGCTGGATGCTGACGGGATGGCAGGAGAAGAACGGAAACTGGTATTATCTGGACAACAACGGAGCAATGAGAAAGGGCTGGGTACAGGCGGCCAACGGCTGGTATTATCTGAATCCGGGACCTGAGGGCACAGAGGGAGCGATGTTTAAGAACCAGTGGCTGGACAGCAACGGCAAGAGATATTATCTGGGAGAAAACGGCGTAATGTGCGAGGGCTGGACCCAGGTGGGAGGAAACTGGTATTATTTCTATCCGGGTGACGGAAGCATGGCTGTTAACACGACTATCAGCACATTTTATGTAGGTGCCGACGGTGTGTGGCGCCGGTAAGGAGCAGCGGCATAAATTCTAGAAAAGTGAGGTAGTGGTATGTTTGGGAGAAGAACACGGGGCTTATGGATCTGCATGGCGGCGGCAATGCTCATAGCGGGCAGCGCCTTTACAGCATATGCGGATACGACGATTGCCAATATCAGAGTGACATTTAAAAATAATTATGATAAAGAGGAAGGTCAGATTCTGGAGCCAACCGTGACTACAGGAAGCGGCTACGAGGTGGAGGATATTTCCTGGAGCAAGGCTCTGGAGAAATGGAATCCGGGTTCCAAAATAACGGCTTCGGTTACACTGGTTCCCGGCAGCGGGAAAGCTTTTGCGGGTTCCTATTCTTCTAAAAAGACTACCATAAGCGGAGCGGATTTTGTCTCTGCCAAACGGAATGAAGACGGCAACCTGGTGGTAAAGGTAAACTATTATCCGGTAGTTCAGCTTGGACAGACGGAGAAAGCCGGCTGGAGTGATTCGACAAGGACAAAAGCAGTCTGGAAAAAGGTCCCATATGCAACCGCATATCAGCTCCGCCTCTACCGGGGAGATGATGAGTATGTGACTACGCTGACGCTGGAGGGTACGAATGTTGACCTGACGGAGTATATCACAAAAGAGGCCAACTATTTCTATGAAGTCAGAGCAACCTCGAAGAACAGCACAGATGCCGGCTACAGAAGAACCGGAGATTATGTAACCTCCGAGGATTCATTTGTAGACAACCTGGGTGAGGTAGGGGGACGCTGGCGCCAGGATCGCACGGGCTACCGCTATACGGATGAAAACGGAGTGGAAGCCAACAATGGCTGGCGTTATATTCAGGGTACATGGTATTATTTTGATGAGAACGGTTATGCAGCCACAGGCTGGCGCTTAATCAATGGAAAATGGTACTATATGAATTCGGAATGTAAAATGCAGACCGGCTGGCTGAACCTGAATGACAAGTGGTACTATACGGATTCAACGGGCGCTATGGCAGTCGGCTGGTATCAGATTTCGCCGTCGGAGTGGTATTATTTCTATGAAGACGGAAGCATGGCGGTGAATACGGTGATAGACGGATACACGATAGGCGGAGACGGAAAGATGCAGTAAGGCGCGGAATAGAAGTAGAGCTGTTGTGAAGGCGGTATGCAGACTGCCATCACAACAGCTCTATTCTGTTGATGACGGTGACCTGTGCGCGGAGCGTGCAGGTCACCGTTTTATAATGAACGGAAATAATCTAAAAAAGCCATTGCAGACTTATTCAGATAATGGTCATATGCCCAGATTGCCATGGGACTTGTATAAAGACAATCGTCATCCAATATTTTCTGTACAATTTTTTCCTGGGCCATCTGTGTCGCTCCCGAAGGCAGAAGGGCAATTCCGAGTCCGGATTCTGCCGCACGCAAAGCGGATGAAGAACGCTCCGCTTTACATATAATCCTGGGCAGGACATTATGTAAATTAAATACTTCATTTAAGATTGATTCATAACGGCGGTATATAATCAACTGTTTTCCATCCAGTTCATCGACGGAGCAGCTTACACAGTCAGACCAGTTATATTCCGGAGACATGACCGCAACCATAGGCTCAGGCTCTTTTTTCAAATATTTGATACCCTGAAGATGGAAGGGGGAACGGATAATGCCAATATCGATGATGCCTTTTTGCACCAAATCATGGATATAAGCGCTATTTCCCTCAAAAAATTCAAAATTAATCATCGGATAATTCTGATGAAATTCCGCTATTTTAGGCGATAATACAAGCGGTACTGCGGTAGGGGTTATGCCAATGTATAAATTTCCCTTATATCCGCTGGAAAAATCCACAATTTCTTTTTGTATCACGTTACTTAGAGCAAGAAGCTGCCTGGCACGGTCTGCAAACATCTGGCCTACGGCTGTCAGCTGTAAATTACGGGAATCACGTTCGAATAAAACAACATTAAATTCTTTCTCCAGCTTTTTTAACTGCTGGCTAAGCGGCGGCTGCGTGACGTGCAGCCTGGCGGCTGCGGCAGTAATAGAGCCTTCTTCTACAATTGTTAAAAAATACTGTAACTGCTTTAGATCCATATAAATCCCCCATTTATACAAGAAATGAATAAATCCTATTTTTTATCAATATTTTACATGACAATAGTGTGATGTTACAATGAATTCATAGTTAAATATTGTTTAGTGCACATAAATAATCTTAACATAACCGGTGACCTGTGTCTATGCCTGACGGATTCGGAAGAAGCGCGCTCCCCTTTTGGCATACCCGCGGCCACATGGCTGAAATTTTATTAATAATAAGTCTAAGAAGGAGAAGGTTATGATTAATAGGGAACAATGCGGCCAATTTATAGACGCAAATACGGATAATATGGTGAAAGACTGGAAGCGGTTGGTAGAAATAGAAACGGGCTCTTTTGATAAAGAGGGACTTGAGGAGGCAGCCGGTACACTTAAGGCAATGTTTGAGGGCATCGGGTTTAGGTGTGACCTGATTGATACAGGGGCTGCGGGGAAGACATTAACAGGGATATTAGGCAGGGAGAGGGAAGGAAAGCCGATTTTATTTTCCGGACATTATGATACGGTTTTTCCAAAGGGAACACTGGCAGACAATCCATTCCGTATCGAAAACGGAAGGGCATATGGACCGGGCGTCCTGGATATGAAAGGGGGCATTATAATTGCATATTATGTTATTAAGGCGTTGAACAGCCTGGGTTTTACAGAGCGTCCGATTAAAATATTATTTGCCGGTGATGAAGAAATTGCCCATGAAAATTCTACAACTGCAGAAACGCTGGTGGAAGAAGCTAAAAACTGTGAATTTGCTTTTAATATGGAAACAGGGCTTCCGGACGGTTCGCTGTGTGTTGGACGAAAAGGCGGAATAACTATATCGGCGGAAGTCACCGGGGTAGAAGCTCATGCCGGAAACAGTTTTGAGACAGGCAGGAATGCAATCGAAGAGATGGCATATAAAATTTGCAGGCTACGTGAGATAACAAATTTATCGGAGGGAATAACTGTCAGTGTAGGAACCATAAAAGGAGGCACAGTTTCTAACTCCATTCCAGGCAGCTGCCGTATTGAGATAGACGCACGGTTTATAAAGCCGTCCCAAATGGAAAAACTGGAACATGACCTCTATGCTGCCCTCGATGAGACTCATATACCGGGTACACAAACTACATACAAGGTTTTAAGCATTATTAATGCATTTGAAACGACCAATTCTGTTAAAAAGCTCTTTGATTTTTGCAGTCAGGCACTTCAGGACTGCGGGGAAGAACCGTTGAAGTCAACCGTACTGGGCGGAAACTCAGATGCAGCATACATCAATATAGCCGGGACACCGGTCATCTGTTCCTGCGGCGTGATTGGACAGGGAAATCATACGGGGAAAGAGTTTGCAATAGTAGCTACGATGGCTGAAAGAGCAAAAATGCTTTTAAGTATTCTGAGCCGGCTGGACAGCTATAAGGGGGAGGCCGAATAATGAGAAAAGAAGAAAAAAACAGAGAGCAGGAGCACCGTATAGGGATAAAAGGCTGGGGCTCGTTATTCTTGCTTATTATCCTTTTTTCCGGGATATTTACTAATTCCGGGAACTTTTTAAAGGCTTTTGATTTAAGCAATCTGATTGGAAGCTTTGGAATCATTGCCGATGGTCTGAATTTTGAAGGACAGGGAGGAGTCGGAGCGAGAGAGGGGTTCATGTTTGCATTGACACTGATTCCCACAACCTGTGTTTCGGTAGGATTTGTACATGTTTGTGAAGATATGGGGGCCATGGAAGCAGCACGAAAGTTTTTTACACCTCTACTCAGACCTTTGATGGGAATTCCCGGAACCAGCGGGATTGCTTTCGTAGCGTCCTTCACCAGTTCTGATGTTGCGTCTTTTATGACGAAAAAAGCATATCAGCAGGGGGAGATAACCGATAGGGAAAGGACAATATTCGTGGCTTATCAATATGCGGCTTCGGCTGTTATTATTAACACGATTTCCACGCAGGCTCCGCTGCTCCCGATCATTAAGCTCGCGGTAGGTCCTGTAATCGTATATTTGTGGATATTTAAAGTTCTGGGAGCTAATATTATGCGGCTGGTAGTAAAAAAAGAAGCAGAAGGAGGTGCTGTTTAGATGAGCGAAGAAATTAAAACAGAAGAGGCCGGCACTGATAATAATCAGGAAGAGAAAAAACAGAAAAAGTCGATAGTTACCTCTTTCATGGATGGGGCTAAGGAAGGGTTCTATATCGGGATTGAAAATATATTACCGGCTATGGTATTGGGCTACGTTATAATCAGGTTCCTTGAACTTACGGGCCTCGTAAATCTGATTGGAAAGGTATTTGCTCCGGTAATGGGAATTTTTGGCCTGCCGGGAGAGGCGGCAATTGTGTTAATGTCGGCGTTTTTTGCAAAAGCGGCGGGAGCGGCTACGGCGGCGAATTTATATGCGGCCGGAACAATTAATGCGGCTCAGGCAACGATTCTGGTTGTACCCTGTATGCTGATGGGAACGTTAGTAGGACATTATGCAAGAATTGTTCTTGTAGCAGGGACAAATCCGAAATACAGGTCGCATCTTTTGGGGCTGCCGATTCTTCTCAGCCTGGCGGGAATGCTTGGGATGCGCGGAATCATGATGCTTATGGGGTATATGTAAGCTGTTTTATATCAGTAAACGGAGCTGCCGGTTTTGACTAAGGCGGCCCCGTTCTGCTTCCGCTCTCTGCTGCAGGAGCAGGCTGTTGATAATTTTGAAAGAAGGGGAAGATATGTACAAGAAAAAGGGGAAAACCGTACCGAAACGGGTAAAAGCTATTAATCCGATGCTCATACTGGTTGCATTTCTGGTAATTGCGGCAATTGCGACTTATTTGGTGCCGGCAGGCTCATTTGACCGTTTTGAAAATGAGATAACAGGCTATTCGATAGTAGATCCGGACAGTTACCGTCATGTGGCGCAGAATCCGATAAAAATATTTGATTTTTTCATGGCGGTTCCTAATGGGCTTGCCAGCTCCGGGAACTTAATTTTCTTTATTTTAATTGTAGGCGGGGCGCTGCAGGTTATTCAGGCGACGGGGGCGATAGATATAGGCCTGAAAAATTTAATTAAGAAATTTGCAGGAAAAGAAAATCTGCTTTTGATTGCCATTCTCCTGACATTTGGCCTGCTGTCCTGCTTTGCCGCCACCAGTGAGGAATTTCTGGCATTTATGCCGCTTATATATATGGTTTGCCTGGGACTTGGATTTGACTCTCTGATTGCTGCATTCCTGGTACTTGGCTCATCCTCCATCGGGTACTGCGGCGGCATGACGAATGCATATACGGTCGGTGTATCCCAGACGATTGCCGAGCTTCCCATGTTTTCGGGAATCGGCTACAGGGCGGTTGCTTTCATTGTATTTGAAATTGTCAGCATGATATGGCTTTGCACCTATGCAAATAAAATCCGTAAAAATCCGGAGAAAAGCCTGATGTATGAAATTGACAGCCAGTACCGGACAGCTCTTGATTTATCCGATATTCCGCCTATGACTATGCGGCACAAGCTGGTGCTGCTGACTTTCATTCTTGGAATCGTATCGATGGTGTGGGGGATTCTTACCAGGGGATTTTATCTTACAGAAATGGGAGCGGTGTTTATGATTATGACAGTGACGGCCGGAGTGGTCGGCGGCCTGAACGGAAATCAGATATGCAATGAATTTGTGGAAGGAACGAAAAGTCTTTTATGGGTTGGTCTTGTTATGGGGCTTTGTAAAGGAGTGACGAATATCCTTACGGAAGCAAACATCATTGATACAATAATTAATGCCCTGGCAAGCCTGCTTCACGGCCTTCCCCGTACAGTTGCCGCCTGTGCTATGTTTGCCGTCCAGGATGTAATCAATTTCGTAATTCCCTCCGGCTCGGGACAAGCTGCGGTTACGATGCCGTTAATGATACCGCTGGGAGACTTGTTGGGGATAAACCGCCAGGTGAATGTACTGGCTTTTCAGTTCGGTGATTCGCTGTCAAATATGGTTACACCGGCTGGAGCAAAGCTGATGGCCGGCATTGCCATGTGCAATATACCTTATAAGAAGTGGCTGAAGTTTTTTTTACCCTGTTTTGCGCTGTGGTGGATTATTTCCTTTATTCTTTTAACGATAGCAACCTTGATTAATTACGGCCCTTTTTAAATGAAAGGAGGTGAAATTTACCCCAAATACATAATCCCTTTTAAAAGACCGATCCGGTATCTGCCGGACCGGTTTTTTATTGCCCGGCTGCCGCAGTTTCTGCCGCTGCCGGGAACCGATATTTTGGATGGGATTTTTAGAAACAAAATACTACTTGACTCCGGGGTACAATTGCTCTACAATTTACACAAATATGCAGTGATAAGCTGCGGTTATGAAGGGCTTGAATATGAATATAATTAAAGCGGCAAATCTCGTTTTTGACTATATCAGACGGGACGAAGAAGATAAAGTGGAAGAAGTAAACCGTGCGATTGATCATGTGGATGTGGAGATTGAGAAGGGGAGTTTTGTGGCCGTACTGGGACACAATGGCTCCGGAAAGTCCACATTTGCAAAGCATATCAATGGCATTTTAATTCCGACGGAAGGAACGGTCTGGGTATCTGAGATGGATACGGCGGACGACGATCTGCTGTGGGAAGTGAGAAAGACTGCCGGGATGGTGTTCCAAAATCCGGATAACCAGATTATCGGCAACGTAGTTGAGGAGGATGTGGGGTTCGGGCCGGAGAATATCGCAGTCCCTACCGAGGAGATTTGGGAACGGGTGGATAAGAGCCTTCAGGCTGTTGGGATGACGGCGTACAGGAAGAAGTCCCCAAACCGTTTGTCGGGAGGTCAGAAGCAGAGGGTGGCGATCGCCGGCGTGATGGCGATGAAACCCCAGTGTATCGTTCTGGATGAACCGACCGCCATGCTCGATCCGAACGGCCGCAAGGATGTTATCAAAACCGTTCAGGAGCTGAACCGGGCTGAGGGGATCACCATACTTTTGATTACTCATTACATGGAGGAAGTGATAGACGCAGACCGCGTGATCGTTATGGACGGCGGTAAAGTGGTTATGGATGGGACGCCAAAAGAGATTTTTTCAAGGGTGGACGAGCTTAAGAGCTACCGTCTGGACGTTCCCCAGGTGACGGAACTGGCCTACGAGTTAAAAAAGGGCGGAGCCATGCTGCCGGATGGAATACTCAGGAAAGAAGAGCTGATGGAAGCGCTGCTTCCGCTCTTAAAAGAGGAATAAGATATGTCAATCAAGGTTATAGATTTGAATTACACATATGGGGCGGGGACTGCCTTTGAGCAGCATGCCCTTAAGCATGTGAATTTTGAGATAAATGACGGTGAATTTGTCGGTCTGATCGGCCATACCGGTTCCGGCAAATCTACTTTAATCCAGCATCTGAACGGCCTGATCCGGCCTACGGGCGGAGATATCCTGTATCACGGGACCAGCATATACAGCGACGGTTATAAGATGAAGGAGCTGCGCAGCAAGGTCGGTCTTGTATTTCAGTACCCGGAGCATCAGCTTTTTGAAGCTGATGTATTTTCCGATGTCTGCTTTGGACCGAAGAACCTGGGCTGTTCTAAGGAAGAGACCGAGAAGAGGGCGCGCCATGCCCTGGATCTGGTGGGAATGGATGAGAGCTTCTATGAACAGTCGCCATTTGAATTGTCGGGCGGGCAGAAAAGAAGGGTGGCGATAGCGGGAGTCCTTGCGATGCGGCCTGAGATGATGATACTGGATGAGCCTACGGCCGGTCTGGATCCCCAGGGCCGGGATGAGATCCTGGATCAGATTGAGCGGCTGAACCGCCGGTACGGCCTTACCATTCTCCTTGTCTCCCACAGTATGGAGGATGTGGCCCGCTATGTTGACCGGATTATGGTTATGAACCACGGGGAGAAGGTCTTTGACGATACCCCGAAGGAAGTATTTAAACATTATAAGGAACTGGAAGACATGGGACTGGCGGCGCCTCAGATTACCTATGTGGTCCAGGAGCTGCGGGAGCATGGGATCCCTGTGGATGATACAATTACGACTGTGGAAGAGGCAAGGGATGCGATTCTTAACCTCCTTCGGGAAAAGGGGAGGCTCACATTATGATTAGGGATATTACAATCGGACAGTACTATCCGGTAGATTCACCGATCCACCGCCTGGATCCGAGAACGAAGCTGTTTGGTACGATGATATACATTATTTCACTGTTTTTTGCCGATAATCTGTGGTGCTACCTGATTGCCACACTGTTTTTGACCCTGGTAGTCAGACTTTCGAAGGTGCCTTTCAAATTCATTGTGAAGGGGCTGAAAGCAATTGTTTTCCTGCTGCTTATCAGCGTCAGCTTTAACCTGTTTCTGACGGACGGCCGGGAGATTTTCCGGCTCGGATTTCTGAAAATCACGGCCGAGGGCCTGAGTCTGGCCTTTTTTATGGGCCTGCGTCTGATGTACCTGGTGCTTGGCTCATCGATCATGACGCTGACGACGACGCCGAACCAGCTCACGGACGGCCTGGAAAAGAGCCTCGGATTTATGAACAGGCTTCATGTGCCGGTTCATGAGGTCTCAATGATGATGTCGATTGCGCTGCGTTTTATTCCGATTCTGATTGAGGAGACGGACAAGATTATGAAGGCCCAGATGGCAAGGGGAGCCGACTTTGAGACGGGCAACCTGATGCAGAGAGCGAAGAGCATGATACCGCTTCTTGTTCCGCTGTTTGTCTCCGCCTTCCGCCGTGCAACCGATCTTGCGATGGCAATGGAAGCCAGATGTTACAGGGGCGGTGCGGGAAGAACGAAGATGAAGCCTCTGCACTATGAGAAGAGGGACAGGGCGGCTTATGCCGTATTTATTATCTATCTGGCTGCTGTTATCGCGGTCCGCATTATTATGTAGAACCATGCCGGGAGAAGAATAGAATGAAACGTATAAAACTGACTGTGGCATATGATGGCACGGCCTACTGCGGCTGGCAGATACAGCCCAATGGCGTGACAATCGAGGAAGTGCTCAACAAGGCTTTAACAGGGCTTCTGAAGGAGCCTGTTACCGTAATCGGGGCCAGCCGTACCGACTCCGGTGTACATGCGAGGGGGAATGTGGCTGTCTTTGATACGGAGAGCAGAATACCGGGGGATAAGATTTGCTTTGCATTAAACCAGCGCCTGCCGGACGATATCCGTGTCCAGGCATCGGAAGAGGTTCCTCTCACATTCCATCCGAGAAAAGTCAATTGCACAAAAACGTATGAATACAAGATACTGAACAGAAAAATCAGCATGCCGCTGGAACGACTTTACAGCCACTTCTGTTATTTCAACCTGGACGTGGAAAAGATGAAGCAGGCAGCGGCTTTTTTAGTGGGCGAACATGATTTCAAAAGCTTTTGCACTGTCCGCACCCAGGCAGAGGAGACGGTCAGGACGATCTACAGCCTTGATGTCTCAAAGGATGGGGATATGATTACGATTCGGATCAGCGGAAGCGGTTTTCTCTATAATATGGTGCGGATTATTACCGGAACCCTTGTGAAGGTCGGTCTCGGCGTATATCCTCCGGAGCATATGGAAGAGATACTGGAGGCCAGGGACCGGTCGGCAGCAGGGCCGACCATACCGGCGATCGGTCTTACGCTTGTAAGCCTGGAATATGAAAAGGAGCTTCGTCCGTTTTTGGAGGGGCAGAACAGGCACTGGCATTACGTACTGGATCAGAGGGAGGCAGGAGACGGTGGCCCCGCCCGGCTGACGGTTTACCGCTGCGGGGAGGAAGAGTTTGAGAGGCTTGTGAAACGTGTCGTACATCAGGCTTACCGGAATGGAGCCGGGAGCGTTATCGTGACGGACGCGGAAAAAGACAGGTTCCGGGCCGGAGACCGTTATGGATTTTATAAAGTTGTGAAGAATGGGACCGGGTTCCAAATGGAGGATGCCGGACCGGAATAGAATTTCGTCGGAAAAACGGGGGAAAAATGAGTAAAACATTTGTGTATCTGGTTTATTTTGGCGTATATTCGCTGGCAATTTTATTTATTGGAAAGTCTTCCTTCGGGGAGAGTGATTCTATCTCCAAATTCTTTGTCGGAGAGAGAAAAATCGGGCTTTGCCGCCTGTTTTTTACTTTTGTGGGAACCTGGATTTCAGCGGCCACAATTCTCGGGTATACGGGAAATGTCTATCAGAACGGGGTGGCTGTAATTTCCATGTCGGTAATTCCGTGGTTTATCGGGGCGCTGATGCTGTATGCAATCAGCAACCGGCTTTATGACAACGATATCCTTACGATTCCACAGCTGATTCGGAACCGTTATGGCTCCCGGGGCCTTCAGATTGCCTCCGCCCTGCTGATGTCATGCGGTTATGTGCTTTACCTTGTCATGCAGATTAAAGGATTTGGCATTGCCGCCTCCAATCTGCTTAATATTGATTATAAGGTAGCGGTTTTTCTGGTCTATCTCTTTATATTATATTCCACGTTCGGCGGCTTTAACTCGGTTATCAAGACAGATACCTGTAATCTGGTGATGCTGGCGCTCAGCGTAGGCGTGATTTATTTTGTTATAGTCGGGAAAGTGGAAGGCACATGGCTTTTATCGGACAGCACTGTGGCGAGAGAAACACTGAAAGCCGGAGTGGCGGTGGAGAACCCGGGATTGTTCCGGGACTATTCCCCCCTTATGTATATCTCCATGTTTTTCGGCTGGGGCATGGGACTGGCGACAAATCCCCAGTACATGATCCGGATTGTCGCTGCAAAAGATAAAAAGACGGCTAGAAAAATGCTGCTGTGTGCGATTGTTTTTCTGGCTCTGTTCTATTTTGCCCTTACTCAGATAGGGCTGGGGCTTAAAATTCTTTTTCCGCGTCTTGACACCTTTCATGATACGGATGATATTTTTGTTTATGCGGTAAACTATCTGCTTCAAAGCAGATTCAGCGGTTTTTTTCTGATCAGCGTAATCGGAGCGTGCCTTTCTACGGCCAATTCGCAGCTTTTGCTGATAGGCTCCATGCTGTCTTATGATGTGGCGGGGCAGTTCGGGAAGAATGGGATGAAGGAGGACAAGCTGCTGGGGCGCGCCAAGTGGTTTATATTCATCGGAGGTACCCTGGCTCTAATACTGTCCCTGAATCCCCCTGAGGATATCCTCTTTTTCGGCGCCGATATATGGGGAGTTTTTGCAGTGATTTTTACGCCTTTAATCTACGGGGCGTTGTTATATCCGAGAGGAACAAAGGCCGGGGCCTACGGTTCATTTATCGTGGGCATAATCTGTGCGGCTCTGTTATGGGGCAGGACCACCAGGGTATACTGGGCCTTCCCGGCCACAGCCTGTTCTGTTCTGGCATACCTTGTAATTCCGTTTTTCCAGAGGAAAACAGGCGCTAAAGGGTAACAGATCAGACAGGTCTGCGCGTTTGCTGCGCGGACCGTGCGAAAAGGTAGTGGAAGCGAGCATCCGGCTCATCGCGCAGCGATTTTATTAGCCGGATGCAGTAACAGTTCCTTGTCGGAACTGTTACGCTGAAGGGGAAAAGGGGGCTGAAGAATGAAAAAGTTGACCGACAGGCTGTCAAAATGGTTTTTTCAGATAGAGAACGAAATCCTGGTCCCGTTTTTATTTGTCGGAATTGTCGTAATCTGTGGTTTTGGGGTAATCTCCTATTACAACGGTTACACGATGCAGAGAGATAACCAGAAAACCCTGGCCGTCTACATGTTTGAGGAAATAAACAGGGATGTTGAGTATTTGTCCGGCCGTCTGAGCGAGAAGGAGCTGAAAGATAAATACAGGTATTATGGGAGAGGCTATGTCCGGATTACGGATAAGGACGGTCAGGTTATTACTTATGAAGACGGCTCTGTTCAGGATAAGACGGTATTTTTAACGAATGAGGGCGCGAACAAGCTGGGATGGAAACTGGAATTTCTGATAGACGAAAATATGTTTGAGGAAGAAATTCTGGAAAAACAGAATTATGTCGTCATCGGGGCCATCGCATCCCTTCTTATCATCATACAGGCCAGTATTTTTATTTCCCATAACATTACAAGGCCAATCCGCAGTATGAGCAGTACGTGCCGGGAAATAAACAAAAATAAGGGAAACTACAGGAGCTACCGGTTCGAATCGGTGAAAAGAAAAGACGAAATAGGCCAGCTGGCTGTTACATTTGAGAGCCTGCTCCGTAACATGGATAACTATACTAAGATGGAGTATACCAGCAAAATGTCGGCGACGCTTGCCCATGAGATAAAAAACCCGATTGCAGGGATACGTTCAGGGATACAGCTTTTAAAGGGAAGAGCAGCCAAAGAAAGTGACAAAATGCTATGCGAGAGCATGATTAAAGAGGTTGACAGAGTGACCACTCTGATTATGAATCTTTTTACTCTTTCCGTAAAGAAGGAATCCCCAAAGGAATTGATATCCTTTGAAAAAGTCATTGGTGAGATTGCGATGATTTATTCCAAGGGGGCGGAGGGACAGGGTGTCGTGATGGAAACCGCGGTAGAGGAAGGACTGACGGGCTATCTGAATGAGAATGAATTCCGCCAGATTGCCCACAACCTGATCAGCAACAGCATTAAATCGGTTATTCCCGGCATTGAGGGGAGAATCAGGATATCGGGAAGAGAGAGCGGGAACAAGGCTCTGATTGAGTTTCAGGACAACGGAAAAGGAATGTCGCGGGAAGAACTGACGCGCGCCATGGAGCCGTTCTACACAAAGAGCATTAACGGAATTGGAATTGGTCTTGCTATTGTAAAGAAGCTGGTGGAACAAAACGGCGGCCTGATGGAGATGGCCAGTGCCTGCGGGGAGGGGACCTGCGTAAGGCTGACATTTTACAGGAGGGTGGAAGATTATGAAGAAAATATTAGTCGTGGATGATGAATTTCTGATCCGTTACACACTGGAGGAAGGGCTGAAGGACAGGGGATATGACGCCAAATCGGCCGGGACCATAGAGGAGGCCGTAGAGTGTGTAAAGAAATTCCACCCGAATGTCGTGATCCTGGATAATCTTCTGGAGCATAGCGTGGGTATGGATGAGATTGCCACCTTCAAAAATATGGATGAGGATATCCAGGTCATTTTGATGACGGCCTACGGCTCCGTATCCCAGGCAGTGGAGGCGACCAAAAGAGGGGCCTACGATTATGTTCTGAAACCGTTTGATGTGGATGAAATCGATTTTATTATAAAAAGATGTCTGGAGCAGATGAAGCGCCGTGATTCTCTGGAATTTTTGAAGGGAAAATCCCAGGATTTTACCGGAATCAGTGAGGCTGTCTGCCAGATCCGCTCCCAGATCAAGGTGCTGGGTGAAAATTCCTCTGTCAATGTCCTGATCAGGGGGGAAACGGGGACCGGAAAAGAGGTGGTGGCCAGACAGATTCATGACTGCAGTGACAGGAGAGAAAATCTGATGGTCAGAATCAACTGCGGGGCAATCCCTGAAAATCTCCTGGAAAGTGAGCTGTTCGGTTACGAGAAGGGCGCATTTGCGGGAGCGCTGAAGACGAAGAAAGGGCTGATAGAGCTGGCTAACGGCGGAACCGTCTTCCTGGATGAAATCGGAGAACTGCCTCTTGCCATGCAGACAAAGCTTTTGACTTTTCTGGACGACCGGAAATACAAACGAATCGGCGGTCTGGAAGATATCGAGCTGGATGTACGGGTGATTGCCGCGACCAACCGGAATCTGGAGAGGGCGATTGCGCAGGGCCAGTTCCGTGAGGATTTGTTCTACCGCCTCAATGTGATGCAGATTGTAATTCCTCCGCTCCGGGAGCGGCGGGAAGATATCCCTGCACTTTGTGATTACTATCTGGACTACTATAATAAATCCTTTGCCAAAAACATTGAGAGGGTAGAGCCGGATTTTATGAGGGAGCTGATTTTATATGACTGGAAGGGGAACGTCCGGGAGCTTAAGAATATCTTTGAACGCTGCTTCCTGTTCAGCCAGGGGAATGTCCTGGAGAAGCACGTAGAACTGACGCCGGTTGAGAAAACGGAGACCGGCGGACATGGGAACTGTTATTATCTGAAAGATTTGGAGAAAGGTCCAATCAGTCTCGAACAGGAGGTTTTAGTGCTGGAAAAATTATATATGAATCAGGCGCTCAAAATCAGTAATAATAATCTGACCAAAGCCGCCGCTCTCCTGGGAACGACCCGTTTTTCTATCAAGAGGAAGATGGAGAGGGAGGAATAAAGAGCGGTGAACCATAAACCGTGCAAAAAGTCACATCGTGCAAAAACGCACGCAAAAATCGTGCGTTTTTGCACGATTTTTGCGTTAATTAGCCATAAAAATAAAAATAATCGAAATAAATATTGAAAAAAATATTAAAGTCAGATAAAATAGTACTGTCAGAACTACATATGGTTCGAGGGGCAAATAAACAGTGAAGGTAAGGAGGAAAAGACTATGTATTATGTGGATTTGAACAGTGATTTGGGAGAGAGCTTCGGCAATTATACGATCGGTATGGATGCGGAAATTCTCAAGTATGTATCATCCGCAAACGTTGCATGCGGCTGGCACGCAGGCGATCCGATTGTAATGGAAAAGACGGTTGCCGTTGCGAAGGATAACGGCGTTGCCGTAGGCGCACATCCCGGATTTCCTGATTTGATGGGATTCGGAAGAAGGAATATGGTAGTTACTCCGGAGGAAGCAAAGGCGTATGTGAAGTATCAGCTGGGGGCTTTAAAAGCATTTACAGACAGCCACGGTGTGAAAATTCAGCATGTAAAACCGCACGGGGCTCTCTATAATATGGCGGCAGTCGATGAAAAGCTGGCGAAGGCAATGTGCGAGGCGGTTTATGAAGTAGATAAGGATATCATTTTCATGGGACTGGCAGGCTCAAAGATGATTGAAGCGGCCGAAGCGGCCGGCCTTAAGGCAGCCAGCGAGGTATTTGCAGACAGGGCATATAATGACGACGGAACTCTGGTATCCAGGAAACTGGAAGGTTCGGTTATCAAGGATAAAGACCTGGCTATTAAACGCGTAGTCAGAATGGTAAAAGAAGGAAAAGTGGAGAGCATTAACGGAAACGACATTAATATCAAGGCTGATTCCATCTGTGTTCACGGTGACAATCCAAAAGCTCTTGAGTTTGTAAAAAATATCCGCGAAACTCTGATCGCGGAGGGTGTAAGTATTAAAAATCTGTTTTAATGGGAATGGGAAAACCTTAGACAGTATTCACAATGAAGGAGATATATATGGGAGAGAAGAAAAAGAATAATATGACGGTCCTTTTGGGAGCAGCGTTCCTGATGGCGACATCGGCTATCGGACCCGGCTTTCTGACACAGACAGCCACTTTTACAGGCCAGTACGGTTCAATTTTTGCAATGGTTATCATCTGCACCATCCTTCTGGATGTCACGACGCAGTTAAACATCTGGTCGATTATCGGTGTGTCCGGTATGCGCGGCCAGGATATTGCCAACAAGGTTCTGCCGGGACTCGGTTATTTTATCGCGTTCCTGGTTGCCCTCGGCGGCCTGGTATTTAATATTGGAAACGTGGGCGGAGCCGCCACGGGACTGAACGTAATGTTCGGACTTCCGGTCAAGGCCGGCACGATTATCGGCGGAGCCATCGGCATCCTGATTTTCCTGTCCAAGGATGCCAAATCCGGTATGGATAAGATGACAAAGTATCTGGGAAGCATTATGATTCTTGTGGTACTCTTTGTGGCATTCAAATCAAAGCCCCCGGTTGGCGAGGCAGTGACAAGCGTCTTCAAGTTTTCAGAAGCTCCGGGACTGGTATTCCCGATGATTACACTGCTCGGCGGAAGCTGCGGCGGATATATTACTTTCTCCGGCGCCCACCGTCTTCTCGACGCAGGCTTTTCAGGGACCAAGGATCTTCCGGAAGTGCGCAGATCCGTTCTTATGGGAATTACTGTGTCAGGCACCATGAGAATCTTATTATTCCTTGCTGTTCTGGGCGTTGTTACGGCTATGCCGCAAGTTGTGGGAAGCGATGCATGGGTAGCCAGTCCTCCCGCGGCAGCATTCCAGGCAGGCGCAGGCGTGATCGGCTATAAGATTTTCGGCCTTGTTATTTTCTTTGCGGCATGTACGTCTATTATCGGTGCGGCTTATACTTCCGTTTCCTTCTTAAAGACACTGCATCCATTTATCATGGAAAATGAAAAATGGTTCGTTATCGGATTTATTGCCGTTTCTACCGTAATTATGACTTTATTAGGCCAGCCTGCAACTCTGCTGGTACTGGCAGGCTCCGTAAACGGCCTGATTCTTCCTCTGACTCTTCTGACCATCCTTCTGGCCAGCAGGAGAAAAGATATTGTGGGAGAAAATTATAAGCACCCGATGGTTCTGATTGTTCTGGGACTTGGCGTTGTACTTCTGACAGGATATTCAGGTATCATGGCGCTTCCGAAGATTCTGACCATCTTTGGATAATGAATTGACAGTAAATTAGTGGTAACAAGCCTGTACAGCGGCTTGTTACCGTTTTGGAGGAAAAAATATGAGCGAAGTAAGATACCTTGTATCAGGCGACTGCTCCGTGTGTGTTGAATTCGGCAATGAAATCAGTCCTGAAATCAATAAGAAAATCAGGGCGTTTAAAATCGCCGTTGAAAAAAGCGGAATCGAAGGGATAGTCGAGACCGTTCCAACGTACCGTTCTCTGCTTGTCTATTATAAACCTGAGATTATCAGTTTCAGGGAAATCTCGGAAAAGTTCGAAGAGCTTATGGGTTCCCTTGATAATATCGAAATCCCGCCGCCAACGGTAATTGAAATTCCGGTTCTTTATGGCGGGGAGATGGGACCTGATATCCAGAACGTGGCCGAACATAACGGTAAGACGGTAGAAGAGGTTATTCAGATTCACACATCGGAAGAATATCTGATTTATATGATTGGCTTTATAGCCGGTTTCCCGTATCTGGGAGGAATGAGCAAAGAGATTGCCACCCCGAGGTTAAAAAGCCCCAGGGTTAAAATCGACGGCGGTTCGGTGGGAATTGCCGGCGAGCAGACCGGTGTCTACCCGGTTGACTCCCCCGGAGGCTGGCAGTTAATCGGAAGAACACCGTTAAAGCTTTATGATGCAGAGCGTGAGAAACCGGTGCTTCTGGAAGCCGGACAGTACATAAAGTTTAAGTCCGTTACCCCGGAAGAATACGACGCAATTCTGAAGGCTGTGGAAGACGGCAGCTACCGTTACGTTGTATATGACAAGGAGGTGTAACGATGGGCATTAAATTTTTAAATGGGGGGTTCCTCACGACAATCCAGGACATGGGACGCACAGGCTATCAGGAGTCAGGCATGTCCGTATCCGGCGTCATGGATCAGCGCTCTGCGGCACTGGCCAACATCCTTGTCGGGAATGATGAAAATGAAGGCGTCATGGAGGTTACCCTGATGGGGCCGATGGCGGAGTTTACAGCAGACAATATCATTGCCGTCACAGGGGCCAATCTCGGGGCGAAGTTAAACGGCAAGGAACTGCCGATGTACCAGGCGGTACAGGTGCACAAGGGCGATTCCTTAAGCTTTGCCGGCATGTTCAGCGGCAGCAGGGCCTATGTGGCATTTGCAGGAGGGCTGGATATCCCGGTCATCATGGGAAGCAAGTCCACAAACCTGAAATCCAGGGTAGGCGGCTATGAAGGAAGAAAACTGGGGGCAGGAGATGAGATTGCCTTTACGGCGCCGAAAACCACTCTTCCCAATATGCACCTGAGAAAAATTAAACCCGATGACTTTACCGCCACGGAACAGGTTCTGCGGGTGGTAATGGGACCACAGGATGATTATTTTACAGAGAAGGGGCTCGACACATTCCTGAGCGCAACGTATGCGTTCACCAATGAGTCGGACCGTATGGGCTGCCGGTGCGAGGGCGAAGTGATTGAGCATAAAAACGGCGGCGATATTATTACCGATGGAATCGCTTTTGGAGCAATCCAGGTTCCGTCTCACGGACAGCCAATCATTATGATGGCAGACCACCAGACAACAGGCGGTTATACAAAGATTGCAAGCGTTATTTCTGTGGATCTTCCCAAGGTGGCCCAGTCCAGGCCGGGATATAAGGTGAAATTCCGTAGGGTTTCCATCGAGGAGGCACAGGAATTATACATCGCACAGGTGGAAGAATTTAAGGCATTAAAAGAGAAGTTATCAAAAGCGCCGGAGCCTGCCGCTGAGCGGGATGCGGTTATCCAGGCGGCGGTCGCCCACGAGGCGTCCAAGTACTGGGGAAGCGCCGGAACGTATAAGGTTCGGATTGACGGCGAGGAATTTATTGTCGAGCTTCAGGAAGAGAGAACAGGGCTGCGCTAGGGACACCTATTTAAAATCAAACAGGGAGGTAGATACCCATGAAAGACTACAGCAAGACGTCACCGGAAGAGATCTGGAAACTGATACGTTCCGGAGAAATTGATTACCCGACGGCAGGAATGTGCGCGGGATACGCACAGGCCAACCTGGTTATTCTGCCGAAAAAATATGCTGAAGATTTTAAAGAATTTGCCAGAAAGAATCCGAAACCATGTCCGATCCTGGAAGTGGTGGAAGGAACTCCGGATGTTCATGATATGGGAGAAGGCTCTAATATCGTAACGGACATCCCAAGATATTTCATCTACAGAGATGGAGTCAGGACGGAAGAGGTGACTGATGCATCTTCCTACTGGGAGGATGATTTTACCGGGTTCCTGATTGGCTGCAGCTTCTCCTTTGAGGAAGCGCTCATGAGGGCCGGAATTGAAGTGCGCCATATCGCGATGGGATGCAATGTGCCCATGTACAAGACGAACATCGCCTGTGAGAGCGCAGGGGTATTTGAAGGACCGATGGTAGTCAGCATGCGTCCGATGACACCTGAGAATGCAGAGAAGGCCAAAGAAATCACCGATAAGTACCCGAATGTCCACGGAGGCCCGGTGCAGATAGGCAATCCTGAGGCGATCGGAATCATGGATATCAACAAGCCTGATTACGGCGACAGCGTTGAAATCCGCGAGGGAGAGATTCCCGTATTCTGGGCTTGCGGCGTTACTCCGCAGGCGGCAATCGAGAATGCGAAGCTGCCCCTTGTAATTACCCATGCTCCGGGACATATGTTTATCACAAATGTCCTGAATACGGAGTTGAATGATTTCCTGGAGGCGAAGAAACAAAAATAAATACGGCCTTATTAAATTTATTAAATAATATAAGGAAAAAAAGTTCATTACAAAACAAGCGGCGGGAAAAGGAGAGATGTTCCGGGGAGGAAGCTCTCCTTTTCTCTGCAAAAAGCTTGACAGGATCTGCTGCCGCAGGTAGAGTGTAGGAGAAAGAAAGGCGTATGGACACAGGCAGGAAAGCAGGTATGATGAACAGGCAGTTAGATGAAAAGATATTCATTGAAGTAAACGGAATCAGGCAGGGGATGTTTTTGCAGAGTGAAAACACCGAAAATCCGGTCCTGCTGTACCTCCATGGAGGACCCGGGTCACCGGAGATAGCATTCACTCAGGATTACCCGACGGGGCTGGAACAGTTATTTACTGTCTGCTGGTGGGAACAGCGGGGCAGCGGTATCTCCTACAGCCGGAAGGTTACAAAAGAAACCATGACAATCGGGCAGATGATAGAGGATGCGAAAGCGGTGACGAATTATCTGCGCCGGAGGTTCGGGAAGGAAAAAATATATGTTTTAGGTCATTCCTGGGGTTCCGTGCTGGGAGTGCTTACGGTTCAGAAATCACCGGAACTGTTCCATGGCTATATCGGAATTGGTCAGGTTGTTTGCCAGTCAAAATCTGAGTGTCTTGCCTATTCCTTTATGGTAAATGAGTTTACTGCCGCAGGCGACAGGAGGATGCTGCGCAGATTAGAGAAGTTCCCAATCGACAGAGGCGGCGAGGTAAGCTTTCAGTATCTCGCGGTGCGGAGCGTGGGGATGATGAAGCTCGGGATCGGGATTATGCATCATCTGGACTCCATGAGTGATTGTATTAAAATAGTGCTGCGCTATAAAGGGTACACTTTGAAAGATAAGCTTCACTTCGTCATGGGAAGCGGTCTGGCGCTCAAATGTCTGTGGGACTTTGTGATGCAGACCGATTTTATAAAACAGGTTCCCCGTCTGGAGATTCCGGTCTACATTTTTCAGGGCCGGTTTGATTACCAGGTATCCTACAGCCTTGCAAAAGAGTTTGCAGACACGGTAAAAGCGCCGGTGAAAGGTTTTTATACCTTTGAAAATTCGGCTCACAGTCCCTGCTTTGAAGAGCCGAAAAAGATGTGCCGTATTATCCGGGAAGACGTGCTGCAGGGAAAATGCGGTTTGGCGGATGGATAAAACTTGAAATGTCGCAGAAAACCTTATTTTATAAGGAAAAAGTGGTTGACACGTCCGGCAGAGTGTAATATAATGTATAACTGTGACATCAGGAGAAAGCGTCTGTACCAATGCCCCGGAACAGACATTTCATGATAAAGTTAATCTCAAATATCTGATAGTAAAACAGGAGGTCAACCAATGAAGAGTTTTATGGCTAGTCCAGCAACAATCGAGAGAAAATGGTACGTAGTTGACGCTACAGGATATACATTAGGTCGTCTGGCATCAGAAGTAGCAAAGGTTTTAAGAGGAAAGAACAAACCGATCTTTACACCTCACATGGATTGCGGTGATTACGTGATCGTGGTAAATGCAGAAAATATTAAAGTAACAGGCAAAAAGTTAGATCAGAAGATCTACTACAATCACTCTGACTATGTAGGCGGTATGAGAGAGACTACATTAAAAGAGATGATGGCTAAAAAGCCTGAGAAAGTTATTGAGTTAGCAGTTAAGGGAATGCTTCCAAAAGGACCTTTAGGAAGAAGTATGCTTACAAAACTTCATGTTTATGCTGGTCCAGAGCATGAGCAGGCAGCTCAGAAACCGGAAGTTTTAGAAATCAAATTTTAATTAAAGGTGCTGGAAGGAGGAAACAATAATGGCTAACGCTAAATTTTACGGAACAGGCAGAAGAAAAAAATCTATCGCCAGAGTATATATTGTACCGGGTACAGGTAACATTACAATCAATAAGAGAGACATCGATAACTACTTTGGTCTTGAGACACTTAAGGTAGTTGTTCGTCAGCCGCTCGTTGCTACAGAGACAGCCGATAAATTCGACGTATTAGTAACAGTACGCGGAGGCGGATTTACAGGACAGGCAGGCGCAATCCGCCACGGCCTTTCAAGAGCTCTTCTTCAGGCTGACGCTGATTACAGACCAGTTCTTAAGAAAGCGGGTTATTTAACACGTGATCCAAGAATGAAAGAAAGAAAGAAATACGGTCTCAAAGCAGCTCGTCGTGCTCCACAGTTCAGCAAACGATAAGAAATTGTATATTATAGTACACGTGAAAAACCTGCAGACATTATGTTTGCGGGTTTTTTTTAGATCATAATTGTGGTATACTTATACTGTAAAAGATATACTGTTAAGGATATTTTATAATGTGAGGAGGAAAATACAATGCCGGAAATATCATTATTCTATGGAATCAGGGTGACGATGTATTATGATGACCATAATCCACCTCATTTTCATGCTGAGTACAATGGAAATAAAGCAATAGTTGAAATAGATGGAGTAAGAGTAATAAAAGGTGCCTTGCCATCAAAGCAGTTAAAGCTGATTTTAGCATGGTGTGTTTTGCATCAGGATGAATTGATGCAGAATTGGGAATTATCCAAAGACGGAAAGCCGATGAACAGAATTAATCCATTAATTTAAGGAGGTGGCAGTATGTTTCCGAAGGTAGTGCAAGTGATACCCATGAAAGATTACTCTGTTTATGTATATTTTGAAGATGGGAAAATTGTATCTTATGATATGTCCAAGATGATTGAGAAAGAGGCATTTCGTTCGCTGCGTGATATTAATATTTTTATAGATACTTGTACGGTAATGAATGATACTCTTGCATGGGACATTGGTAAGAATCGCGATGTTACGATGTGCCTGGATATTGACCCGGACACACTGTATGAATTACCGATGGCGGTGGAAAAGATAGCATAATATATGGTTTGGGGACAGTACGAGCACATATGAGCGTATATGGGTAACTAACACGTAACTGACAAACAGCTTAAAAATGGCGTATTTACGGCGTTCGGAGTTATCCAAGAGATAATAAGAGACTTTATAAGAAAATTATCAGAACCCTTGAAAATGCAATGTTTTCAGGGGTTCTTTCATTTTCCTTAACAAAATCACACATTCTTAACGATTTTCTCGTTTATCGACACTTTATCGACGGGACGGGTCTACAATCATCCTAACCTTATCAATGGCAATGAAAAAGGCACAAAGGCGTATCTGCTGTAAGACGGCAGGTGTGGCCTTTTTTGTTTTTTGGCGGTGAAATTAGTACACAAAACGTTTCTCATCGCCGATTGCGGTAATAAGCCCGCAAAGCGCACTTTTTACCGGTTTGGGTAGGAATTTTGCTGCCAGAACCAGAAGAATTCCGAATCGGAACAAAATAAGGTTCTACCCGGTGTCGGCCATGCCATATGATAAGAAATAAAAAGGAGGTTTACAGCTATGAAGAAAATGAAAAAACTTGTATCAGTCGTTATGAGTGTGGCAATGGTTTATTCCCTGACGGGATGCAGCTCGGGCGGTAAAGAATCAGCAGCGCCTGAATCGAAACCGGCAGAAACTCAGACACCCGCCTCAGGCGAATCTTCAGATGGTACGCAGGCAGCGGCGGACAGCAGTAATCCCATTAAAATAGGATTCTTTTCGCCTCTTACGTCGGCTTCCGCATCTGCGGACGGAGAAAGTACCTTAAATGCGGCGAAGCTTGCAGTGGCTGATATCAATGCTGCGGGCGGGCTCTTGGGAAGAAGTGTGGAGCTGGTGGATTATGATGACGCTCTCGACACGAACCAGGCGGTCAGCATAGCGGAAAAACTGACGACAAAGGACGGTGTTGTTGCAATCGTCAGCGGAAGCTACAGCGGACCGACCCGTGTGGCGGCTCCGATTATACAGGCGGCGGGCATTCCGATGGTATCTGCTTATGCCGTTCATCCTGACGTGGTAAATGCAGGAGATTATATCTTTTCACAGTCCTTCCCCGGCCAGGTTCAGGGCAAGGCAGGAGCTGTTCTGGCTGTCGATAAGCTGGGAGCAAAACGCATTTCCATCATTGCCGTTGATCTGGATTACGGTTCAGAGCTTGCGGGAACCTTTGAGGAGTATGCCAAGGCGCATGGCGCAGAGATTGTTTCCTATGATAAAGTGGCAATGAGCGATAATGAATTCACCTCCATCATCACAAAATTAAAACAGGACGTTAAACCGGATCTGATTTATATGGCTAATTATTATGCACATGCATCGGAAGTTATGAAACAGTGCAAGACATTAGGTCTGGATGTCCCGGTTGTCGGCACGGAGGGCGTGGATTCCTGGCAGTTCCTGGAGACGGCGGGAAAGAATGCGGACGGACTCTATCTGACGACCAACATGGACCGTGATACAAAGGACGAGAATACACAGAAATTTATGAAAGACTACAGAGCTACATATAATAAAGAGCCTGACATGGTCGGAGCTTCCGCGTACGATGCATTCCAGGTTATCTTTAAAGCGATTGAAGAAGCGGGTTCTACCGACCCGGCTGCCATTAAAGATAAAATAGCATCGCTGAAGGATATTGACACGGTTACGGGAAAACTTTTATATTACACCGAAAACGGAGAAGCTGTAAAGCCGGTTCAGATTCAGGTTATCAAAGACGGCAAGTATCATTATTACGATATAATAGATGATCCGGAAATCATTGTTCCTGAGACAAAGTAACCAGTCGTATCCAGTACGGGAGAAGAGATGCCTTATTTAAGGCATCTCTTTGAAGATAGAAGGCGGTGAATTCTATGTTATTGCAGCAGATTATCAACGGAATTATTATCGGAAGCGTCTATGCACTGACGGCTATGGGCGCCACCCTGATATATGGAATTATGAGGATTCTTGATATAGCCAATGCCGGAGCTTATGTGGTGGGAGCTTATATCGGATACTACATTTATATTACGACAGGAAATCTGCCCCTTGCTTTTATATTGTCCATGGGGCTGACGGGTACTATCGGCGTGCTTGTCCACAAATGCCTGTACGGCCCGATCCTGGCGAAGCCGCATATCCTGCCTATTATTCCGCTGATCACCAGCGTCGGTCTTTTTACACTGACCGGTGATCTTGTAAGACTGATTTGCGGAGCGGGAACAAAAGCATACAACGCAGAGCTGGGATTTGGCGCTGTTCACCTGGGAAATAATATTGTCATTGCCCCGGAGTGGATCCTGATTCTGGTTCTTACGGCAGTCCTGTTTCTTATTTTATGGTTTATTCTTAACAAAACTACGCTGGGGCTGGCGTGGAAAGCCACGGCAGAGGATCCGGAGATTGCAAGGGCGGTGGGAATCAATACCAACTCTGCAACGGCCTTGAGCTATATCATCGGTTACGGTTTTGCCGCTGCCGCGGGTATCATGGTCGGAATTCTCTATAACTCCATTACACCTGCTCTCGGCGAGACGCCATCCTATAAAATGCTTGCCATTATTGTATTGGGCGGTCTTGGAAACCCGGTCGGTACCGTGATAGCGGGACTTTTTGTCGGGCTGTCGGAAACTCTGATATCTGTGTACATAGGTTCTTTCATACCGAAAGATTCGATTGCGTTTATTGTACTGGTGTTGATACTGCTTATCAAGCCCTCCGGCTTAGTGAGCAAAAAACTCTCGTAAAGGAGGGGATGGAATGAGTTATATTATTACGGTTGCGGTAAATATAGCTATTTTTGCACTGCTGGCGCTGAGCCTGAATATCATTACCGGATATGCGGGACAGTCGGCCATGGGCCACGCCGCCTTTTTTGGAATCGGTGCGTATACGGCTGCGCTGATGACGAATGCAGGAATCAGTTTCTGGCTGAGTCTGCCAGCAGCAATGCTGGTCACGGCAGCGGCAGGAGGGCTGCTCGGTGTAATCAGCCTCAGGGTAAGAGATGACTTTCTGGCCATTACGACGATCGGTATTAACTTTGTCATGGTGGCGCTCTTTCAAAACATGAAAATCTTCGGGGCATCCCTGGGAATGTCGGTAACACCTCCTACGTTTTTCGGCGCAAAGATGACGCCGATGCACTTTCTGGTGCTCCTTCTGATTTTAATCGTGCTGACCTGTCTGCTGACGCGCAAGATGACGAAATCGTGGTTTGGTCTGGCTCTGGCCAGCCTGAGAAATGACGAGGGCGCAGCCATGTCCTTCGGTATCAATGTAAGCCAGTATAAAATCCTGGCGTTTATTCTGGGAACCGCGATCGCAGGGCTTACGGGGGCCATCTATGTGCACCGTATGACATTCATATTCTCCAGCAGCTTTGCGTTTACCGTTTCCATCAGTATCTTATCCATGGTGGTGGTAGGAGGAATCGGGACGATAAGAGGACCGCTGCTGGGAGCGCTGATTCTGGGGGCGGCTCCCGAGGTTCTGCGTTTCGCCGCTGATTACAGGATGATTCTGTATGGAGGAATCCTGGTGCTGATGATGCGGTTCCAGCCGCAGGGGCTGCTTGGCTGTGACAGCTTTATTCTGCGGGGCCTGCACAAACTATTTCCGAAAGATAAGGCAGGTGAGATGAATGGATGAGATGCTGAAGGTGGAAGAACTTAAGATGTATTTCGGCGGTCTGAAAGCCATTGATGATTTCAGTATGTCGGTTTACGATAAGGAGACGCTTGGAATCATCGGACCGAACGGGGCAGGGAAAACAACGCTGTTTAACGCAATCTGCGGCGTTTATAAACCGACGGACGGAAAAGTGCTGCTGAACGGGGAAGAGATCCAGGGAAAGCTGCCGTATGAAATTGCAAGGAAAGGGATTGCCAGAACCTTCCAGATATCGAAACCGCTGGGAGATTTGAGTATACAGGACAATATCGTGGCCGCTCTCGGCATACATGAATATACAGGCGTTAAATCGTTTTTTAAAAAGAGCCATACAAAGGAGATGCTTGAGAGGGCGGAAGAGCTGATGGAACTGGTGGATTTGAAGGAATACCGGTTCAAACTGGCAAGGGACGTGAGCCTCGGATATTTAAGGCGGCTGGAGATTGCCCGCGCGCTGGCTACGGACCCGTTTCTCATCATGCTGGATGAACCGTGCGCAGGACTCAGCAATTTTGCCATCAACGAGGTAACGGAGCTGATCATGGGGCTGAAGGCGCAGGGGAAAACCATCATCCTGATTGAACATAACCTTCCTATCACGATGAAGGTGTGCGACAGGATCGTCGTTCTCAGCTACGGTAAGAAAATTGCCGAGGGAGTGCCGGAAGAAATACGGAGGAATCCACAGGTAATTGAAGCATATCTGGGAGAGGAGGACGAAAGCGATGCTGAAAATCTCTAATCTGGAAGTGAATTACGGAAAAATGCAGGTAATCAAGGGAATCAGCCTGGAGGTGAAAGAAGGAGAGCTAATCAGCGTAATAGGACCGAACGGGGCTGGAAAGACAACGCTGATCCGCACTATCATGGGGCTTAAGAAAGCCGCATCAGGCAGCATTTTCTTCGAAGATAAGGATATAACGGCGCTCCCGGCATGGAAACGCGCCGATATGGGAATCGGATATGTTCCCGAGGGCCGGCGCGTCTTCGGCAATCTGACAGTGGAAGAGAACCTGCTGACCGGATGTTATAAGGTAAAGGACAATGTGAGGAAAAGGGCCAGTATCAAACGCGTTTATGAACTGTTTCCCCGTCTGGAGGAGAGAAAGAACCAGTCGGCCAGGACAATGAGCGGAGGTGAACAGCAGATGCTGGCAATCGGAAGGGCGCTTGTCCTGGAGCCGCGTCTTCTGCTGATCGACGAGGTATCGATGGGACTGATGCCCATCATGGTAAATACCTGCTTCAAGATTATAAAAGACCTGAATGACTCCGGCATCACGGTTCTTGTTGTGGAGCAGAATGCCAATAAAGCCCTTAAGATCGCCAACCGCGGATATGTCATTGAGACGGGCAATATCATTCTGGAGGACGATGCAAAGGTACTCCGGGAAAACGATGTGGTTCAGAAAGCTTATCTGGGAAGCTGATAGGGAGAACTGCAAAGAAGGACAGATGCGGAAAGAGGGACGGAAAAAATCAGCAGAAGAAAAGACGGCAGGAAAAATACAACAGAAGAAATGACAGACACGAAAGGAAGGTCATAGCAGACGCAAAAGAACAGGATAGCAGGGAGGGGAAGGAATAAAGAAATGGAATAAGCAGGGAAGTAAGTGAGGATTCGGATCGGGCCTGAATTCCGCCTGCTTCCCTGCATTGCCGTTATACAGGCTACTTCCCCATTATATTAATGGTTTCCGACTGATGCATCGTGAAAGGCCGGAAGGCAATAAATGTAATTTTTCGGAGCGGCTTCTGGGGGGGACATCTGCCGCTTCTGAATTATAATGCAAATTTTACATATATTTACGATGCAGCCTGCATGGGATTTTACATTGTTCCGTTATAATAGCAGCAGGGGATATGCTGCATGCTTCATCCCGGCCCTAAGACAAACGCCTGAAAGCGTTCGGAGGAGTAACGGCATGTCTGCCGATCATATGATAGAGCAGGTAATAAAAATTGCCTTAAAGGAGGCCTGTGAATGATTAAAACCTATGTAGTGGATACGAATGTTCTGATCCAGGCGCCATATGCGCTGAATTGTTTTGAAGATAATCAGGTGGTGATTCCGGTGGTAGTGCTGGAAGAGCTGGATAACCTGAAAAAAGCTGAGGGGGAGCGGGGGAACAACGCCAGACGGGCCATCAGACTGCTGGAACAGCTCAGAGTCTCAGGAGATCTTTTAGAAGGGGTCAGGCTTCCCGGCGGCGGGATGCTCCGGATCGAGAAAAATTTTGTCGATGTGAAGCTGCCCAGGGATCTTCCCGATGAAAAAGCCGACAACAGGATTCTGAAGGTATGCAAAGGACTGGCGGAAAGCTGCCGGGACGGGAAAAGGGCGGCCCATATAACAGGCGGGGAGACGGAAGAAGCCTCCCAGGTGATTCTGGTAACAAAAGATATATTGCTCCGCATCAAGGCCCAGATTATCGGTATCAGAGCAGAGGATTTCACAACCGAACAGGTATCCGACAAAGCGGAGCAATATCTCGGAAGGACGGAGGTATTTGCCCCGGAGGAGCTGTTTAAGGAGTTTAAGAAAAAAGGAATTTCTACCAAAGAAGTTTACATAACAGACGAGAACGGAAAGCATTCAGGTCTCAAACTGGAGGAAAACGAATTTATTATATTAAAGGCGGATCAGTCCACAAAGAAGACCATGCTGGGGAGAGTGGAGAATGGGCGGATCCGGGAACTGGATTTTAAGAAGAGCCGTCCTTACGGTGTCACACCGAGGAATGCCGGACAGTATTTTCTGCAGGAGGCGCTGATGCAGCCGGCCGATAAGGCCCCGCTTGTCATAGTCAAGGGAATGGCGGGAACCAGCAAGACCTTTTATTCTCTCGCGGTTGGTCTTGAAAAGCTTGTTAATAATCCGAACGGGGAATACCGGAGGATTCTGATCAGCCGTCCAAACGCCCAGTTTGACACGGATATCGGCTTCCTGCCGGGAAATGAGCAGGAGAAAATTTCCCCTCTGATGCGGCCGATTATTGATAATCTGGAACAGCTCATTGACTCCAGTGAAGAGCAGCGCTATTCCAATGAGAAGGAATTGAGTGATAAGATACAGGAGATATTTGACAGGGGACTAATCCAGACGGAGGCTCTGAATTATATCAGGGGGCGTTCCATTGTGAAAACGTATCTGATTATCGATGAAGCCCAGAATATGACGCCGAATCAGGTAAAAGGAATCATCACCAGGGCGGGGAAGGACACAAAGATTATACTTCTCGGTGATCCCAACCAGATTGACCGGCCCTATCTCGACGAGAGAACCAACGGGCTGAGCTATGCGGCGGAATATATGAAAGGCAGTTCTCTCTGCTGGCAGATTACGCTGAGTGCAGAGGAATGCGAACGCTCGGCGCTGGCTATGGATGCAGTAAAAAGACTGTAGTATAATCATCGGCATGAGATGAAACAGAATATTAAAATTTTGTAAAAAACAGTTGACTTTATAGCTATGAAGTGATAAAACAATAAACGCATAGTAATGTACGAGTCTTAAACGAAAATGCATGGATGGGGAAATGTTGGATGGAATTGCCCGTTTCAGAGAGTCGCCGGCTGCTGGAAGGCGATACGGACGCCATGACAATCTCACCCCTGAGCAGCTTTCCTGAACATGCCGCTGGCGGATATAACATCTGCGGTGTTTATAGGGAAAGACGGTTTCTTACCGTTAAAAAAGATGCTGTTAAAGAGACCATACGGCCTGAGACAGCAAAAAAGAGGCTGTGTTTATATAAACATGGCAAGGCAGGGTGGTACCGCGGAATTATTTCGTCTCTGCAGCGTAAGCTGCAGGGACTTTTTATATTTATCAGGAAAGTTTTCCTGTTAAATATAAAACGCTCCGCGGAGTATCGTACTGCAAAGGAGCGCAATGCGCGATAAGGCCGGCAAGTACTTATGCAAATGGGAAAAGAGATAAAAAAGAAAGAGGGAAAACAAATGAATGGTATTACAATGATGGTACTGGCCATTGTAGTCTTAGGCGGAGCCTATTTACTGTATGGCCGTTATCTGGAAAAAAAATGGGGGATTGACCCCAAAGCAAAAACACCGGCTTTTGAGATGGAGGACGGTGTGGATTACGTTCCGGCCGATACGAATGTTGTCTTTGGCCATCAGTTTGCTTCCATCGCAGGAGCAGGTCCGATCAACGGTCCGATTCAGGCCGCCATGTTCGGCTGGCTTCCGGTTCTTCTGTGGATTCTGATCGGCGGCGTCTTCTTTGGAGCGGTTCAGGATTTCGCTGCGATGTATGCGTCAGTTAAGAATAAGGGACGTACAATCGGCTATATTATTGAGGAATACATCGGCAAGCTGGGCAAGAAATTATTTCTGCTGTTTTGCTGGCTGTTCTGTATTCTCGTGGTCGCGGCGTTTGCTGACGTGGTCGCGGGAACCTTCAACGGTTTTGTGACGGCCGACGGCGTAACCTCCACTGTTGAGGCCAACGGCGCGGTGGCGACGACCTCCATGCTGTTTATCATTGAGGCGGTGGCACTGGGAATGATTTTAAAATACGGCAGACTGGGCAAGGGGCTCAATACCGCCATTGCAATCGGAATGCTGGTGGCGGCCGTGGGAATCGGTCTCTGCTTCCCGATTTACATAACAAGGCCAACCTGGCATATTATTATCTTTATTTATGTGCTGATCGCTTCGGTAGCGCCAGTGTGGAGCCTGTTACAGCCAAGGGATTATTTAAACAGTTATCTGCTTGTATTTATGATAGTCGCAGCGATTGCAGGCGTGTTTATCTCCAATCCTTCCTGTAACCTGAATTCTTTTAACGGATTTAATGTGGACGGACAGTATATGTTCCCAATCCTTTTTGTTACAATTGCCTGCGGAGCGGTGTCGGGATTCCACTCTCTGGTATCCTCCGGTACCGCGTCCAAGCAGATTAAAAATGAGAAAAATATGCTCCCGGTGTCCTTCGGCGCCATGCTGATGGAAAGCATGCTGGCAATTATCGCGCTGATCGCAGTGGCATCCTTTGCCGACGGGGAAGCGGCGGCAGCCGGACTTACGACTCAGCCTCAGATTTTCGCCGGGGCGATTGCCAACTTCCTGACGGCGGCCGGACTTCCGTACAGCCTCGTGTTTACCCTGATTAATCTTGCGGTTTCGGCATTTGCCCTCACCTCCCTTGACTCCGTGGCCCGTGTGGGACGTCTTTCATTCCAGGAGTTTTTTATGGAAGATGAGACGGAAGGAAAGGAAACCGGCTCATTTATCAAGCTTATGACGAATAAATATTTTGCCACAGCCCTGACGCTGATTCTGGCCTATCTGCTGGCAAAGGTCGGATACGCTGAGATATGGCCGCTGTTCGGTTCGGCAAACCAGCTCTTATCCGTATTAGCTCTGGTGGCCTGCGCCGTATTCTTAAAGAAGACAAACCGTCAGGGAGCGATGCTCTGGATTCCTATGGTATTTATGATGGCAGTGACATTTACCGCACTTGGAATGACGATATTCAAACTCGGCAGCGCCTTCTTTACAACAGGCCTGAGCTTTGGCAATACGCTTCAGCTTGTGTTTGCAGTCCTCCTGCTGATTCTCGGCGTGATTGTTGCCATCCAGGGAATCCAGAAGCTGGTTGGGAATGATAAGGCTGCGGACGGTATTGCCGGCAAGGAAAAAGAATTAGCATAAACATTAACGTGAATGCCGCAAACGGACTTAAATAACAGCGGTTTGAAGACTGCTTAGGGCAAAAAGATGTCAAAAAAAATGATATCTTTTTGCCCGTTTTCGTTTTTATTACCAATATTCGAAAGTTTGACTGTAAAATTTATGCATGCTATTGAGAAATCCTTTTTCCGGTGATATAATTCTTCCAATTGCAGCAAGAGGGACAGACATTACCGGGATGATGAAGGGATAAAGCATATGATGATATAGGAAAAGACATATGCAGGGGAACAGAGGTTAAGATGGAAAAAAAGCACATGTTCAGCAACAGGGATCTGAGGAAGCTGCTGATACCGCTGGTAGTGGAACAGATCCTGAACTCACTTATGGGAACAGCGGACAGTATCATGGTAAGTAATGTGGGGCCTGCCGCCATTTCGGCAGTTTCACTGGTGGATTCAATCAATATTCTGGTTATCCAGGCATTCTATGCGCTGGCGGCCGGGGGAGCCATCATCTGCTCACAGTATATTGGCCAGGGAGACCATAAAAATGCAGGCCGATCCGCAAATCAGCTGGTTTTTGTCGTTACGGTCATTTCAGCAGCGGTTACCGCGGCGTGTCTGGCATTCAGGATGTCTCTTTTGAAGCTGATTTTCGGTCAGGTGGAGCCGGCCGTTATGGATGCGGCCCAGATCTATTTCTTCTTTACAACATTATCATTTCCGTTTATTGCGCTCTATGATGCGGGCTCTTCGGTTTACCGGGCACAGGGGAATACAAAGCTGCCCATGACAATTGCCGTGGTTTCCAACGGGCTTAACATTTGCGGCAATGCCGTTTTAATATGGGGATTTAAAATGGGTGTCACCGGTGCAGCTTTGGCTACACTGGGTTCTCGAATTTTTTCCGCTGTCATCGTATTTGCTTTTTTGAGAAAAAAAGACCAGACTCTTGTCATCCGGGATTATTTCAAAATCAGGCCGGATTTATATAAAATCAGGATGATTCTGGCTGTCGGGATACCGAATGGAATTGAAAATGCCATGTTCCAGTTTGGAAAGCTGGCGATCCAGTCTACGGTATCCACAATGGGAACGATTGCGATTGCAGCGCAGGCTATGACAAATATTATGGAGAATCTGAACGGCATCGCGGCTATCGGTATCGGCATCGGCCTGATGACGGTCGTCGGGCAGTGCATGGGAGCAGGCCGGAAGGAGGAGGCGGTTTATTATATTAAAAAACTGAGCGGACTGGCCGAGATTGTAATTATTATAAGCTGTCTGGCTGTTTTTGCCCTGACAAAGCCGATCACGATACTGGCAGGAATGGAGAAAGAGAGCGCAGATATGTGCTTTTATATGGTAGGGTGGATAACGTTTGTCAAGCCCCTTGTATGGGCGCTGGCATTTATACCGGCTTACGGACTAAGGGCGGCGGGGGATGTGAAGTTCTCCATGTGTACCTCCTGTGTCACAATGTGGGCATTCCGGGTAAGCCTCTGTATTTTCCTGTGCAGGCAGTTTGGCTTTGGCCCGATGGCCGTATGGATTGGCATGTTTACGGACTGGACCATCCGCGCCGTCATTTTTACCTGGAGATTTTTGAGCGGGAGATGGATGTCTCATAAAGTGGTCTGACAGATACTGTCCGCAGAACCGCGTTTTTCAGCGGGGCTGCGAAAAGCAATATGGAGCAGGGCGATCGGAAAGGGAATGTTGGAGAATGGTAATCGGAGGATAAAAATAATGGAACCAGGCGAAAACTTGTATATGGGGGGCGGAATTCTCCGCCGGGGAGACAGAGTGGGACTGTCCTGCTGTTCAAACGGACTTTTGGAGGCAGACAAAGGCTCTCTGGAGCTGCTGAAGGAAAGACTGGCCCTGATTGGGCTGGAGGCGGTGGAAAGTCCTTTCCTGTACAGAGGCGTTACCGCATTCAGCGGAACCGGGACACAGAGAGCGCATGCGCTGATGGATTTTTACCGGGATGAGACCGTAAAAGCCGTTTTTGACGTTTCGGGCGGAGATATGGCTAATGAGGTACTGACTGATTTGGATTTCGAAATGATCAGCGCCTCCGATAAGATATTTTTCGGATACAGTGATTTGACGACGGTGATTAACGCTATTTATACGAAGACGGGAAAAAAGTCGGGGCTGTACCAGCTGCGCAACCTGACGGGCCCCTGCTGGCAGGAGCAGTTCTCCCAATTCAGGGAAACATTGATGGAGGGCGGAAGTATGATGAACAACTTCTCTTTTCATTTTCTTAGGGGAACCAGGATGGAGGGAACAGTGCTGGGCGGAAACATCCGCTGCCTGCTGAAACTGGCAGGAACACAGTACTGGCCCGATTTTACCGGGAAACTTCTGTTCCTTGAATGTAATGGCGGAGAAGTTCCGCAGATTGTGGCGTATTTAAACCAGTTGAGCCAGATCGGGGTATTTTGTCAGATATCCGGGATTTTGCTCGGAACGTTTTCTAGAATGGAAAGCAGAGGACTGCATCCTACGGTGGAAGAACAACTGCTTCGGATGATCCGCCCGGAACTTCCCGTGGCAAAAACATTTCAGATTGGTCACGGAAGCGATTCCAGGTGTCTTATGATCGGTGATCATATCAGAATTCATCAGGCGCTGCAGGAACAGAAACCGCCGGCCTGAGTATTGCTGCTGGTTACTGGCAGCGGTTTATACTTGATATCCGGAAGGCAAAATGATATAATTTTTAATAATTGTTTGCAGGCTGCATTTTGTGGTGTGATTTACCGATTCCAACGCCGGAGTGAGCGGTGGCTGGATTAGATAAAAATCACTTTGTAAGTATTGTAGGAGAAGAAAGATGATGAATTATAAAAAGTATAAGCGTGTACCGGTAGTTGATTTCCCCCGGAGGGAATGGCCGAATAAAGAGATTAAAAAAGCTCCCGTATGGTGCAGCGTGGATTTGCGCGACGGCAACCAGGCTCTGATTGAGCCGATGGTGGTGGAGGAGAAGATTGAGATGTTTAATCTTCTTGTCAGAATGGGATTTAAGGAGATTGAGATAGGATTTCCGGCTGCCTCCCAGATTGAATTTGATTTTTTAAGACAATTAGTTGAGCGAAAACTGATTCCGGACGACGTGGTAGTTCAGGTTCTCACTCAGTGCCGTGAGCATCTGATACGCCGTACCTTCGAGTCCATTCAGGGAATCAAGAAAGCAATTGTACATATTTACAATTCCACATCGACACTTCAAAGGGATGTCGTATTCCACAAAGAGCGTGACGAAATTAAAGAAATTGCCGTTGAAGGAACCAAACTGGTTAAGAAATATCTGGACAACCATGAAGGAGAAGTGATTCTGGAATATTCACCGGAAAGTTTTACCGGCACGGAATTAGACTTTGCCCTTGATATCTGTACCGCAGTACAGGATGAATGGGGACCGACTCCGGAGAAAAAGATGATTATCAATCTTCCGGCTACGGTTGAGATGACAACACCGAATGTCTATGCCGATCAGATTGAGTGGATGAATAAGCACTTCAAAAACCGCGACAGCATTATCTTGAGCGTACACCCCCATAATGACAGGGGAACCGGCATTGCAGCGGCAGAGCTGGCGCTTATGGCCGGGGCGGAACGTATCGAGGGAACGCTGCTCGGCAACGGAGAGCGTACCGGTAACGTCGATATTTTGAATATTGCATACAATATGTTCTCACAGGGGATAAATCCCGGATTGGAAATTGAGAATATCAAGGAGATTACGGAGATCTGCGAGCGCTGTACCAAAATGCCGGTGGATCCGAGACATCCTTATGCAGGAAAGCTGGTATTTACCGCATTCTCCGGTTCCCATCAGGATGCCATTAACAAAGGAATGCAGGCTCTTGCAAAGAGGACAGACGGCATATGGGAAGTGCCTTACCTTCCGATCGATCCGAGCGATATCGGCCGGGAATACGAGCCGGTAGTGCGCATCAACAGCCAGTCCGGCAAGGGCGGGGTTGCCTTTGTCATGGACAGCTTCTACGGATTCCGGCTTCCAAAGGGAATGCACAAGGAATTTGCAGATATTATCCAGAGGATTGCGGAGAAACAGGGCGAGGTTGCGCCGGAACAGATTATGGACGAGTTCCGCATCAATTATCTGGATCGCAAGGAACCAATGCATTTCAAAAAATGCCAGATTACGGACCGGGAGTACGAGGGAGGCGGATTTGCCACGGTTGCCCACCTTATCTTCATGGATCACGGCGAAGAGCGGGAGGTTGACGGCGTAGGAAACGGCCCGATTGATGCCATTCAAAGAGGACTCGAAGATGCACTCGGCATACAGATCCGTGTTCTGGATTACGACGAGCATGCACTCCGCTCCGGTTCGGGTGCGCAGGCGGCTTCCTATATTCACCTGATGAATGTGGAAACCGGAGAAGCGACATACGGAGTCGGAATCAGCTCCAATATTACGCGGGCATCGATCCGCGGTATATTCAGCGCTGTAAACAGATTATTTTATAAATAAGGGATAAAAAGAGTTCGCAGCGTGCCTGAAAATTCAATCCCGCTCCGGGAAGTTAAGCGAGTTGTAAACAGGTAAACAGCAGTGTAAAAAGCCTTTTCCAGGTGCCGCCTCATAGGGCGGCGCCGGGAAAGGCTTTTATTGATGACGGTGACCTGTGCGCGGAGCGTGCAGGTTATCGTTGTCCGCCGTCCGTATGAAAGCCGGCATTGGCTCCGGAGCCTTTCTTATGACTGGTTCGCTGCGGAAGGAACCGATATGCATCAGGCGATCGGTTTTTCCTCGATCAATGTCACAGCCCCGTTTTCCACCTCGATGAAAAACGGCATTTCCGATTCATCAGAGTCGGAGAAGCTGCGCCCCCAGTCGATAAAACGGTATTGTGTGTCGGCTGTCAGCTTGAGTATGGTCCGGGACCGGCTGGGATTATGGATATAATATCCGTCCGGCATATCGTGTTCCGTCAGTTTAAGGGAGCGGACTTTTTCCTTGTCTTCCGGTGTTATCCACTCCACCATATCCACCCACAGGTTATTGTTGTCCATCCGCCTGATAAACGCGCAATAGGAGCCGGAGGGCTTTGCTTCTTTCCGTCGTTGGAAGATATGCCATTCTTTATCCTCTGACAGTACCATGATTCTGCCGTCCCCGGAGTCCCAGGTGTATGGGCTGCCTATACAGCCGAAGTTGGACTGTCCTTCCTCACCCGGAATTGCTTCAGGCTCCAGAGAGGATGAGATATACCCGTCCACACTGCCTGAATCGCCCATGGGGCCGATTTCCGAGGTGCCGTAATAGATTGCCCCGTCTGCAAAAAGTATCCTGTTCTCAAATTCACTGTCTGCCTGTTCCGACAGAGAAGGGGCTTTGGTATTGTTATTTTGTGACCCGCCGTCATATTCCAAACTGTCGCCGGAATCATCCTCCGAAGGGGTATCAGTGTCGGAGAAGGTGACGGTGACGAAGAGAACCCGGTCATACCCCCGCTTTTCAAGGTCGGGAAGATTATGGTAATCCGTCACATTACCGCTTGTGATGGTATCTGACTGAGTGTTCGCCACCATGGCCAGAACCTCTTTCTCATTATAGTGGAAGGAGGAGAGGGTGATGAGATGGCTGGTGATGCTGGATCGGTATCCCGAAGTGGAATTAATCAGGCAGGAGTATCTCCCGCCATCCCAGGAGACAGTAATCTCGTCCGGATCCATCAGGACGGATAAACTGCCCTCGGAGGGAGCAGGTCCGCCTGTCCGGGCCAGGCAGACCATTTCGCCATCTTTAAATTCCTCAACAGAAAAAATAAGCTTTTTCAGCTTATCATCTGCTTTATATCTGAAAATCCGGCTGGAAGAATGGGTGTCCACAAGGGAAATCAGGTCACGTTCCCTGTCGGACAGGGGCATCTCGCTTATTTCCATGGGGGACATGGCGTCAGGGGAGGAACTTTTCTGACGGCCGCAGGCCGTGAGCATCACACCGGCCAGCGCTATTACGGGGAGCAGAACCGGTAAAATTTTATATGGTGATAATTTGTTAATATGTTTCAAAAAGATTCTCCTTTCTGATGTGCGCGGAACGTGCAGGTTATCATTATTTTACCATATGTCCGGTTGCCGCTTTTTACTTTTTTATTACTTCTTTTGTGCTGAAATATAAAGGTTTCCATAATAAATATGATTATATCGGAGTGGTTGCGGAGGAAAACTGTATTTAATTATAATGAATTGTTGACAATTTTATTGCTTAATGTATACTGAAAGATAGGAAAAAACAGGGAGGGGATTGTATGAAAGCGGATCAGGGAAACAACTTAAGTGAAATGGTATATCATTATTTACTGGATATGATTTTATCCATGAAAATCAAGCCGGGAGATCGAATTCCGGAGGCCAGGATTGCCACTCAGTTCGGGATCAGCAGAACTCCGATCCGTGATGCGATGAAGCAGCTGGCCAATGACGGCATACTGAATATTTATCCAAACCGCTTTGCTGAAGTTGCAAACTGGGATGAAGACCTGATAAAGGAGATAGGAATAACGCGCGCCCATCTCGATAACCTGGCGGCAAAGCTGGCGATCTTTTATGGCAGCAATGCAGATTTTAACCGCATGATGGAGCATGCCAAAATATGTCTTAAGGCAGCGCTGGATGATGATGTCGCGCTGAAGATAAAAGAGGATTGTGCCTTTCATCTGGAACTCAGCATGATAGCAAGGAACAGGCAGCTGATAGAATTTCAGAAGAAGATATATTTAAAAATAGAATTTTTACAGTCCTGGAGGGGGGATTTTCTGGAAAATCCCCAGGAACAGTACAGGCAGCATGAAGAAATAGTGACGGCGCTGACAGACCGCAATGAGAAAGAGGTTATTCAGCTTCTGACACGTCATAATATGCATTTCCATAACCTGGAAAAAGATTTTCCGGTCGATTTTTTTATTAATCCATAATACGGTAAGGGCCTTTGAGCATATTGCTTAAGAAGGCCCTTTTTGTATGCTTAAATAAAAATGTAAAAATTAAATGAAAAATAGAACATAATATGGATTTTCCTGTACCAGATGAACAAAAAAATAATTAAAAAGTAGACAGTTTTAACAAATTGTATACAATTAAATGGAATGGTATTGACCTTTAACTGTGAAATGTTATAATTAAGCTACAAGCAAAACAAAGTGTTTATTTAAACAAGGAGAAGGAAACGTAAAAGGAGGAAGATGTCTATGAAAAAAATGCTGGCAATTCTTATGGGGACATGTTTAACGGTCGGTGCTCTGACCGGATGTTCAGGTTCAGGAAGCAGCGCGCCTGAGACAACGGCACCTGCTGCTGAGCAGAGCGGTTCAGGAACGGCAGAGGCAGCAGAAGGAGGCGGTGAGGCCAAATCTGAGGCAGCAGCTCAGTCCGGTGAAAAAATTGTCGTAGCGAATCTGCCGAAATCCGTTGGCGGAGCATGGTTTAACCGTATGGCGGTAGGTATTGAAAAATATGGGCAGGATACGGAGAATGAGGCGTTCCAGACAGGGGCGGACAAGGGAGATGCCGCATTACAGGTGAAAGAAGTTGAGAATCTGATCACACAGGGCGTCGATGTATTGACAATTGTGCCTGTGTCTCCGGAGGCTCTGGAACCGGTTCTTAAAAAAGCCAGGGAGCAGGGAATTATTGTTATATCACATGAGGCTCAGGGGATTGTCAACGTGGATTATGATGTGGAGGCGTTTGACGGGCCGGCATACGGAGCTCATCTGATGGACAAGATGGCAGAGGCCATGGGGGAAGAGGGAGAGTACGTAATGTGCGTCGGTTCTCTTACCGCAAAATCTCATATGGCATGGGCAGACGGCGCGGTTGCCCGTCAGAAGGAAGCTTATCCGAATATGATCTGTGTCAATGAGGATGCTTTCGTGGAGACAAACTACAATCAGAAAGCTTCCCAGGAGAAGGCGGCTGAGCTTATGAAAACTTATCCGGACCTGAAGGGAATGTTTGTGACCTCAGCCACGGATCTTCCCGGCTATGCACTGGCAGTGGAAGAAGCAAGCAAACAGGGGACAATTGCGGTAGTCGGCAACGGCCTTCCGAGCGCCAATAAAGATTATATTGAATCGGGCGCCCTTACCTTCTTAGGATGCTGGGATCCCGCAGACAGCGGCTACATTATGGCCAGGGTGGGCGAGATTTTAAAGAGCGGAGGCGCAATCACGGATGGGATGGATTTAGGAATTGAAGGGTACCACTCCATTAAGCTGGACGGTAATGTGATTATCGGTGAGGCATGGAGAGATGTGACAAAGGATACTCTGGCAGATAACGATTTCTAAACATTTATGTGACTGTTCGGCACCATTTGAACCGTTACACATTTATTCTGAAAGGGGGCTGTCTCAATGTCGGGTTTGAGACGGTCCCCTTTGGCATTCACTGGCGGTGAAAAGCCGGCAGTGCGCGGCTTTCATTGTTTATACAACAGCAAAAGAGGTGTGCTCTATGAAAACTCCAGTATTGAAGGTATCGGGTATTAATAAATCGTTTTCAGGTCACCGGGTACTGAAAGACATCGACCTGACAATTTACCCCGGTGAACGGCTTTGCCTGGTGGGGGAAAACGGCTGCGGAAAGTCTACGCTGATTAAGATTATCTCAGGCGTTTACCGGGCTGATTCCGGGAGTATTGAACTGAATGGACGCAGTTACACGGAACTCCTGCCTGCCACATCAATTAAAGAAGGAGTGCAGGTTATTTATCAGGACTTTTCCGTTTTCCCATGACAGTGGCAGAGAACATCTCACTGGGGACCCAGCTTGTGGGGGGAAACCGTCTTGTGAATTGGAAACGGATGAGAAAACAGGCCGGGGAAGCTCTTGACATGATCGGTGTGGATATGGATTTGGACGAGGAGGTGAGCCGGCTGGCGGTGGCCCAGAAGCAGATTATTGCCATTTCACGGGCCATACTGCAAAATGCTAAGCTCATTATAATGGATGAGCCTACGACGGCCCTGACAAAAAAAGAGATAGAACGCCTGTACCAAATTATCTACGGCCTGTCGAAAAAGGGAATCGCGGTTATTTTCGTCAGCCATAAGCTGGACGAAGTATTTACGGTCTGCCAGCGCATCGCTGTCATAAGGAACGGAAATATGATTGTGGATAAGCAGGCAAAAGAGTTTGAGCGCGATAAGCTGGTCTATTATATGACAGGACAGGAGATAGAGGTAACTCCTTTCCAGTACAGGAAAATAAGTGACAAACCGGTGCTGGAGCTTGAAAACTGCAGCCAGCACGGATCATTTTATGATATCAGCTTCAAGCTGTGCGCAGGGGAGATTCTGGGCATTACCGGACAGCTTGGTTCCGGGCGGACGGAGCTTGCAAAGGCATTGTTCGGCATCGGGAAGATCCACGTGGGAACAGTCAAAATCCATGGAGAGCAGAAAACGCTTAAGAATATCCGGTCGGCTCTGGCTAATCATATCGGTTATGTCCCTGAGGATCGTCTGACAGAGGGGCTTTTTATGGAACGGACACTGACGGATAATATCAGCGCCTCCATTTTAGACCGCAAAAAAAAGAAAAACGGGATGCTGGATTTTAAAGGAATGAGGGAAGAAGCGGCGCAGCGAATAAGCGAACTGAATATTAATGCGGCGGGAACGGAGGTTCAGGCGGGAACGTTCTCGGGCGGAAACCAGCAGCGTGTCGTTATTGCAAAATGGCTGGCCAGCCGGCCGGAGATTCTGATACTGAACGGTCCCTCGGTTGGCGTGGATGTTAAATCAAAAAGCGAGATCCACCGTATTTTGAGGGAACTGGCGCAGAAGGGGCTGGCTGTCATTATGATTTCAGACGATGTGGGGGAGCTTCTCAGCACGACTAACCGGATTCTCGTCATGAACAGCGGCCGGATGATTTTTGAAGGTGAGACGGCCGGACTTACAGCCGGGATTTTAAACGAAAAGATTACGCAGAATGCCGGTGATGAGGAAAGTGCGGCAGCGCCGGCAGACAGAAAGGAGGTGCGGCAGCTTTGATGCAGTCTAAATTAAAAAAATTTGCCAGGAGCAATGAATTTATTGTCCTGATTATCCTGGTTCTGGTTATGGGGCTGTTCTCGGTGCTGAACCCCTCCTTTTTAACGCTGCGCAATCTCTTTGATTTATTTCGTACGATGATTGTAACAGGTATTTTTGCCTGCGGCGTCATGATGATTATCATCAACGGAGGAATCGATATGTCCTTTATGGCGATTGCGATCTGTTCCGCTTACATGACGGTGCGCCTTGCTACGTCACTGGGATTCCAGGGGCCGATCCTGGTTCTGATGATAATCTCGGCCGTGATAGGGATGCTCTTCGGATTTCTCAATGCGTTTCTGGTTAATAAGTTTGAGATACCCATTTTTATTGTAACGCTCAGCGTGGCAACGAGTATCAGGGGGCTGATGCTGAATTTTGTAGGAAATGAATATGTGGCCAGCGCAGAAATGCCTGCCTGTACAATCGAATTTTCAAAGACATACTGGTTCAACATGGTAGACGCCACCGGAGCCAGCTACGGGCTTCATTTTTCTGTATTCATTATGCTGGGGATCATGATTTTGACGCACCTGATTCTGGGCCACACGATAATCGGACGCGGGGTATATGCGCTGGGCGGAGACAGTGCCAGTGCGCAGAGAATAGGATATAACCTGACCAGGATCCGAATGTTCATTTACGGTTATGCCGGACTTTTAGCCGGGATTGCCGGTCTGATTTATGTCAGCAATAACCGTATGGCGGACCCGATGAGCTTTCAGGGGGAAGAGCTTACGGTTATCGCCGCGGTAGTAATGGGCGGAACCAGTATTTCGGGAGGCAAGGGAAGCGTACTGGGTGTTTTCCTGGGCCTGATGCTGACCAATGTAATCAACAATAATCTGGCGCTGATTAATGTACCTTCCTATTGGCAGAAATTTACCTTTGGCCTGCTGATCATCTTTGCCGTGCTGGTACAGTCCGTGAAGGCAAAGAGAGAGGCACGCAGCTGAAGCATATTTGTTCGGGATGAACGGAATAAACGGGATGAACGGACGGCATTCCGGACGCGCTTCAGACCGGGCAGACAGTGATAAGGAGGGAAATTACATGGGTAAAATAAAACAATTGCTGGGCATCAATCTGGCCGTATTTTTGATTTTTGCCTTACTTAAGCCGGAGCGCTTTCTTACGGCCTACAATTTTGAGTCAATGTGTTTCCAATTTCCGGAAGCGGGCCTTCTGACTCTTGGGATAGGAATCACTATGCTGACGGCGGGAGCCGATCTCTCGATTGTGGCCGTAGCCAACCTGACGGCTACGGTAAACGGAATTATTCTGCTGCAGTATATGCCGGCCGGGCTTACGGGCAGCGGAGTTTGGAGCTGGCTTCTGCTTTGCCTGGCTTTTGCGGCAGTGATAGGGCTGGTATGCGGAGTCATTAACGGCCTTCTGGTAGCGAAGTTGGGAATATTCCCGATTCTTGCCACGCTTGGGACACAGAATCTGTTTACCGGGATATGCATGGTGCTTACAAAAGGACAGGGGGTATTCGGTGTCTTTCCGGAACAGGTCATGTTTATTGGAAACGGCAAATTATTTGGGCTGGTGCCCATGCCGCTGATTATTTTCCTGGGCGCTCTGGCGGTGGTGTATCTGATTATCCACAGAACGCCGCATGGGTTGAAAACTCAGTTATTTGGTTCTAACCGGGTCGCCAGTTTTTACTGCGGTATTGACAATGTAAAAACGGTATTTAAAACGTATATGATGTCATCCATGCTGGGCGCGCTGACGGGTATCCTGATACTTGCCAGAACTAACTCTGCGAAATACGATTACGGTTCCTCTTACGTTTTGCAGGCAATGCTGGCATCTGTCTTTGCCGGAATCTCACCGCTCGGCGGAAAAGGAAATGTATTCAATATTCTGCTGTCGGTCGCAGCGCTGCAAATGCTGGATTCCGGATTCAACCTGCTTCGAATCAGCAGCTTTGTCCGTTCCTCCACCTATGGAATACTCCTGATTATAGGTATCCTGCTGGATTACCTGGCTGTTAAATACCGCCAGAAAAAGGAGATTGCACGGGCAAATCAGGCGGCGGCGAGGTAGGCAGTGGAAGAGAGGAAACAGAAGAGAAGGGGAGCGGAAGAAGGGAAACTAAAAAATATTAAAAATTGGAGGTGCTGGCGATGAAAGCGGCAGTATTTGAAAAAGAGGGGGTACTGGCAGTAAAGGAAGTGCCGAGGCCGGAGATTGTGAAGGATGATGACGTCATCATAGAGGTGGAGCTTTGCAGCATATGCGGTACGGATGTACATATAATGAGCATTCCGCCAGGATACAAAGCAACTCCCGGCACCGTTCTGGGACATGAGCTGGTGGGGAAAATCGTGGAAACCGGAGACAAGGTGACAACGGTTGCGGTTGGGGACCGTGTCGTTGTAAATCCCAATGACTATTGCGGCGTCTGCGATTACTGCAAAAATAATCTGCCGAATTTTTGTGAGAACATTAAAGCGATGGGGATCGACGTGGATGGAGGTTTTGCGGAATATGTCAGAACTTCAGAACGTGTGGTTTATAAAGTGAGCAGAGAGATACCGGCTGAAATTACAGCTTTTGCAGAACCGCTGGCCTGCCTTCTGAACGGATTTCAGAAAATCAGAGTCATGCCGGGTGAGAGCGTGGTGGTGATCGGGGCCGGAACTATTGGACTTATGTTTACGCAAATGGTAAAGGCAGCAGGAGCTTATCCGGTAATTGTATCGGAACCAAGTGAACTCAGGCGGGAATATGCGCGGAAATCAGGGGCTGATTATGTGATTAATCCATTAGAAGAGGATTTGGAGTCCTTTGTCCGCGGGCTGATTCCAATGGGGGCCGATTATGGCATTGATGTGGTGGGAAGCCAGATGATGGAAGCGGTGAAGGCGGTGAGAAAAGGCGGCACGGTGCTGCTGTTCGGTGTAAACGCGAATGCCAGACCGGAGATTGTGCAGAGCCGGATTACCCAGCATGAAATCGACGTAAAGGGAACCTGGCTGGCAAACGCTACCTTCCCTCAGGCGGTGAAACTGCTGGAGAGCGGAGTGCTTAAGCTTCAGGAACTGATAACCCACACACTGCCGCTGGAGGATACGGTTAAGGGGATTGAACTGCTGGGCAGCGGTCAGGGAGTAGAGATATTTATTGATCCGAAGCAATAATTGATGAAAGTATTGAATCATTATGAAAAAATTAAATAATTACGATAACAAAATAATGGGGGGTACGGAAATGGATTTTTTTAAATATAAGGAAGATACATCCCTGGAAGCAAGAAAATTAGAAATATCCGTCAAGAAGCAAAGGATAAACAAGATGCTTGATGAGCGGGGAATGGAAGCTCTACTGCTGACGAAACATCCAAATTTCAGCTGGATTACGGCCGGCGGCAAGAATTTTGTCGCAAATTGTTTTGACGGAGGCGCAGTCTCCATCCTTGTTACCAGGCAGAGCATGTACGCTGTCTGTAACATTATCGAGGAGCCTCGGCTCAGAACAGAAGAATTGCTGCCGGAGCTGGGATTTAAACTTTTCGTGTATGGGTGGGAAGAGAACAGGCTGGAGGAATTTGTTTCCAGGCATGTTTCATCCATGGACAAGGTGGTGAGCGATTTACCCTGCGGCAGCGCAGTGGTAGAAAACGGATGGATCAGTCCGCTCCGGTACTGTATGACGGAAAATGAGATGGGGAGGTACCGTTATCTTGGGGATACCATGTCCATGGCTCTGGAAGAATATCTGCCCACGGTAAAGCCGGGAATGACGGAACTTGAAATTGCCGGGGGGATTTCAAAAGCATTGTGGAAATACAATATCGAACAGGTCATGCACCTTGTGTCGGCTGATGAGAGGGCCTGCCTGTTCCGCCATGGTCTTCCTACCGATAAACCGCTTAAGAATAATCTGATTGTCTCCATCAATGGAAGATACAAGGGACTGGTTACCACGGTTTCGCGAATGATACATTTTGGCAGGCCGGATACATCCCTGACCGAACAGTACCGGGATTGCAGTGAGATGGAATGTATGGCGGCTGCCAAAGCGGCTGTCGGTGCGGATGAACTTGATATGTATGAGACGCTGAAGCAGGCATATCTGGACAGGGGCTATCCTGGAATGTTTGAAAAACACGGACAGGGAGGCTGTCAGGGGTACTGGCCCAGAGAATATATGATCACGCCTGATTGCCACCATAAAATTCAGGAGAATCAGGCATATTGCTATAATCCGGTGGTAGATGGTACGAAGTCGGAGGACTCATTCCTGGTCACAAAGGACGGACCGCTCTTTATTACAAGACCGATAACTTACCCGAAGCTGGTTTGGGAGGTGAATGGGATTCGGATGGAGAGGCCGGATATGCTGGTGGTAGACTGAACGGTACACGGGGCCGGAAAGGGGAAGTGGCAATGAAACGGACGGAATTATTGAATTCGGAGATCAGTTATGTGATTTCCAGGCTTGGCCATACGCAGCAGCTGACGATAGGAGATGCGGGGCTGCCGATACCGGAGGACGTGAAACGGATTGATTTAGCGCTTGTGAAAGGCGTTCCGGGATTTTTACAGACACTGGATGCGGTACTTTGTGAGATGCAGGTGGAAGGAATTATCCTGGCAGAAGAAATCCGTGAGAGGTCTCCGGAGATGGAGGCTGGGATTTTGAAACGCTTTCCGGATGCGAAAGTGCAATATGTGCCCCACGAAATGTTTAAGGAGAAGATGAAGGAGAGTCGGGCCGTGATACGGACCGGGGAGACTACGGCTTTTGCGAATGTGATTTTGGTTTCAGGGGTGACGTTTTAGTACTGGCTGCCTGGACGGTATTGTTGAATGATATTTGAAGATTATTTAAGCGGAACGTTATAAGCTTATACAAAGATATGATAGAAACAAACGCAACTATTTTGATAAGTAGTTGCGTTTGTTTTACAAAGCTATTGAACTAGACTATGAAGATTTTCAAGTATGTTATTAAACTTACTTTCTAATGCAGCACTTAGAGACGTAATGCTTTCTTCCGAAAAATAATTATTTATAAATGTCCGATATTTCTCGTGAACAGTGATTCTCGGTTCATCGAAATTATAAGCTCTAACCAAATCACTAAATCCTTGTGTTTTCATAATATGTTGACATATTAACTCAATATGAACGTGCTTTTTTGCATAAGTATCTCTGTCTGGTGGCATAGATAATGAGAAATTCCCTCTGAGCTTTAGTAATTTTGTGATAATATCTTTGTTTTGTAGCTCATTTCTATTAATCTCAATAATAGTAAGAGAACAACCGGGATCATAATAAATGAAACGTATCACTTTATAGCCTCTTAAAAAAACATCTCCTCACAAATCCTTTTCCCCGTCTCCGTCCGGAAGATATTATGATAAGCCGCATCGGCAGCCTCCGGTTCCAGTCCTTCTTCAAACAGATTTACCAGGAAATCGGCCTCCAGCAGTATCTGGTAATCCAGGCCATCCACATCGGAATAAGTGTGGTGATGACCGACCAGATAGCAGACGCGGTCGACAACGGAGGCGCGGAAACCGAGGGAACGGAGCAGTTTTTCAGCGGGTTCAGGTCCTTCCTGTTCCTGCAGCTTGCCGTTGCAGTAGCCATACTTTTCTTCGGCAGGTTTAATCCCGATATCGTGTACAATTGCGGCGGCTTCCAGAATAAACTGGGTATCGCTCTCCAGATTCTCCGACAGCCCAATCAGACGCGCGAAGCTGTGAACCTTGATAAGGTGCTGAATCCGTTTCGGATCGCCGGAGTTGTAGCTAATCATTTTCATTAATAGGTCGTCTAAAATATCCATTTCAAAATTCCCCTCTTTCCGCTGCGGGTGAGGTCACACCCGTTATAAGAATACAATTGTGTAAGTAAAGTTCGGACAGCATGAACTGTTATCTAGAGTATACCTGATTTGCGCCGCCGCTACAACGCCTTTGTTTACTTTTCCCTTAAAGTATAGTAAAATAAGTGTTACTATTCACAGCCCCGCTGAAAAACGCGGTTTAGCGGACAGTAACAAGTAAGTAACAATTCAGACAGGCCTGCACACTTACTGTGCCGACCATACTAAAATGCAATGGCAGACACCCGTTAAAGGGCGTCTGATGCTGTAATTGTTGCAATCATAATGGAGGAATTCTTAACGGATGAAAAAGTATGATTATCTTCTGGTAGGAAGCGGCCTGTATGCGGCCGTATTTGCCTGGATGGCCGGAAAACACGGGAAGAGATGTCTTGTGATAGAAAAGAGAGAGCATATTGGAGGCAATATTTACTGTGAAGAAACGGAAGGGATCCGGGTACATCAGTACGGCGCCCATATCTTCCATACCTCCAACCGGGAAGTATGGGATTTTGTCAATGGGTTCACGGAGTTTAACCGTTATACCAACAGTCCGGTCGCAAATTATAACGGCGAGATGTACAATATGCCGTTCAACATGAACACATTCAGTAAAATGTGGGGCATTTCCAAGCCGGAAGAGGCGAAAGCCATTATAGAGGAGCAGAAAAAAGCCGTTCCCGGAGAGCCGGAGAACCTGGAGGAGCAGGCGATCAAGCTGGTCGGTACGGATATCTATAAAAAACTGGTAAAGGGCTATACGGAAAAGCAGTGGGGACGTGATTGCAGGGAGCTTCCCGCCTTCATTATCCGCCGTCTGCCGGTGCGTTTTACCTATGATAACAATTATTTTAACGATCCTTATCAGGGAATCCCGAAAGATGGTTATAATGCTATTATAGAAAAGCTTTTTGAGGGCTGCGAAATCAGGACCGGAACAGACTATCTGGAGAACCGGGAAGATTACGACGGGATGGCAGAAAAGATTGTTTACACCGGAATGATAGATGCGTATTACGATTACCGCTTCGGCAATCTGGAGTACAGAAGCCTGCGGTTTGAATCGGAGCTTTTGGATACCGACAATTACCAGGGAGTGGCTGTCGTCAATTATACCGACAGGGAAACTCCGTTTACGCGAATCATCGAGCATAAACATTTTGAATTCGGAACACAGCTAAAGACTGTCATTACCAGGGAATATCCCGAAGACTGGAAGATGGGCATGGAGCCGTATTATCCGGTAAATGATGAGAAGAACCAGGAGCTTTACGGCAAATATGCCGGACTTGCAGCCGGTGAGGATAATGTGATTTTCGGCGGCCGCCTGGCAGAGTATAAGTACTATGACATGGATAAGGTAATAGAATCTGCGCTGAAACGTGCGAAAGAGGAATTTGGAGATGAGCAGTAATAAAACTGTAACCCACGGGCAGATACCGGCCGGCCGGCCCGCTGCTGAGCCGGATCCGCAGGCACAGGGCAGGTTCTACGAACCGGAAATCCTAAGCCGCCTGCAGCAGGAAATCCTCTCAATCCTTGATGATTTTCTGCTAATCTGTGAAACGTACCATCTGGAATATTTCGGCATTGCCGGAACGGGAATCGGTGCCATCAGACATAAGGGGTTTATCCCCTGGGATGATGACATCGATATTGCCATGCCCAGAAAAGACTTTGAGAAGTTTCTGAAGATTGTGCAGAAGAAGATGGGCGATAAATATCTTGTTCTGAATGCAAAAACATGCCCGGCATATCCTCTGATGACGACCCGGCTTGTAAAACGGGGAACCGTATTTATTGAGGAAGTGATGAAGGACGTTGACTGCCCGTTCGGAATTTTTCTGGATCTCTATGTGCTGGACAATGTTTCCGACAACCCGGTTATGTATCAGGTGCAGTCCTGGACGGCATGGTTTTTCAGCAAGCTCATGATCCTTCGGGCCATTCCGAAACCCACACTGGCACAGAAGGGATGGAAGGCAAAGCTGATCTGGTCGGTCTGCGGCCTGGTTTACAGCAGCATGAAACTGCTTTGCATTTCGCCGGAAGGCCTGAGAAGGCGGTGCGAGGCGGTATGCAGGCGGTATGAGAAGATAGATACGGACCGGATGGCATTCCTTCCCGACACCAGCCCTTATTGGAATCTGGTGGACAAGCGGAAATACCATCCTCTCAGAAAAATAGAATTTGAGGGAAGAAGGATTAATTTTCCCGGCAATATAGAAGAGATGCTCATCAACATGTACGGAGACTTCATGGAGCTTCCTCCTGTGGAAAAACGCAAAACGCATTATCCTTATAAACTGTCCTTTTCCGGCGGAGAGAATCCCGGGGTATAAGGTACGTCGCCGTGAAAAATATGACAACAAATGAAAGACAGGTAACCGTGATGAATCTACTCAGAACACTCCTGATTGGCGGAGATGATAATCTGGAAAAACGGAATATGGTCTGGAACATGCTGGGAAGCTTGCTCTATGCGTTCGCATCGATGGTTCTGTCTATCGTGGTGATTCAGGTAGTGGGAGAGGACGAAGGTGGAATATTCAGCTTCGCCTTTTCCGCATTCGGACAGCATATGTTTATGGTCGCCTATTTCGGAATGCGTCCCTTTCATATTACGGATATAGGAAGGCGTTACACCTTTGGGGAATATCTGCGCCTGCGTTTTGTAACCTGCGGCGGAGCGCTTGTTTTTGGCCTGCTGTATGTATACTTTAACCAGGATACTTATACTTACGTAAAGACCATGACGGTGATTTTAATGGTTTGTTATAAGGTGATAGACGGCTTTGCCGATGTATACGAAGCCGAGTTTCAGAGAGACGGCCGCCTTTATCTGACAGGAAAGTCCAATACGTTCCGGACGCTCTTTTCAGCGGGCAGCTTTATCGCCTGCCTTGTTATGAGCCATAACCTGGTGCTGTCCTGTATGGTTTCTGTGATTGCACAGATTCTGGGCGTCCTGATATTTAATATATCCATAATCGGAGAGCTTCCCCAGGTGGACTGGAGCTGCCGGAAAGGCAGATGTTCGCTGCTGTTTCAGGAAAACTTCCTGCTGTTTCTCTCGGCGATTATTGATTTCTATGTATTTTCCGCATCCAAATATGCAATTGAGGGAAATATGCTGAACAAAGATCAGGCCATTTTCGGAGCTATCTTTATGCCGACCAGCGTCATTAACCTGGTGGCCGGTTTCGTAATCAGGCCTTATATTACAAAGCTGTCCCTGGTCTGGGAAAACCGCGAATTTGCGAATTTCGCGAAGGTGGTCGGCCGTCTGGCTGCCATCATTGCCGGACTTACGGTGCTGGCTTTAGGCGGAGCATGGTTCCTGGGAATACCGGTGCTGAGCATGCTGTATCCGAAGTTAGGATATGCGATTGCAGACAGCCGCCTGCCGCTGCTTCTGATCATTTTGGGAGGAGCGTTTAACGCCTATATTAACCTGTTCTATTATTCACTGATTATTATGCAGAAGCGCAGGCACATATTTGTCATATATGCCCTGGTGGCAGGGGCCGCCTTCCTGATTTCCTCTCCGTTTGTGAGGTGGATGGGAATTCTGGGAGGAGCGTTGTCCTACCTGATGCTGATGTTTGCGCTGACAGTCTGCTTTGGGCTGACGGCCCTCTATTTTTACAGGAAAGAAAACCGAAATGGGAGGAAAATGGCGAAATGATTAATTTTACAGTTGGACCCGTTCAGATGGAGGAAGAGATACGGGAAATCGGCGCAGAAGAGATACCGTATTTCCGCACGCCGGAATTCTCCGCACTGATGAAGGAAAATGAATCCCTGATGACCCGTTTTATGAAGGCCGGTGATAAGGCCAGAACAGTGTTTCTGACAGCCTCCGGCTCAGGGGCCATGGAGGCGGCGGTAATCAACCTTTTTACCCCGGATGACCGGCTTTTGGTGGTGAATGGCGGCAGCTTCGGCGCGCGTTTTGTGAAAATCTGTGCTGTCCATGGGATTCCTTATGATGAAATAAAACTGGAGAGCGGCCGGAAATTAACGGCCGGGCATTTAATTCCCTATGCAGGCCAGGGATATACGGGTTTTCTCGTCAATGTCCACGAAACTTCCACCGGAGTTCTCTATGATATGGACTTAATCAGCCGTTTCTGCAGGAAAAACGGGATGTGGCTTGTGGTGGATGCCATCAGCTCTTTTCTGGCCGATGACTTCAGGATGGAGGAATGGGGCGTGGATCTGGTGCTGACCGGATCACAGAAGGCTTTGGCCCTGCCTCCGGGGATTGCCGCGGTTGTGATGAATGAAAGAGCAGTTAAACGGGTGGAAAAGGCAGAACCCAGGTCGCTCTATTTTAACCTGAAGGACTGTTTAAGAGACGGGGAACGGGGACAGACTCCGTTTACCCCGGCTGTCGGCATCCTGATCCAGATGAACCGCAGGCTTAAAATGATAGACGAAAAGGGAATGGAAAGGGAGAGGGAGCAGATAGAATCATTGGCATCAGATTTCCGGCGCCAGATTTCCGGTATGCCGTTTGAAATTGTATCCGAATCGCTGTCTGCGGCGGAAACGCCCCTTCATCCCACCGGAACGCTTCCCGACGGAAGTCCGGTATCGGCTTACCGGATTTTTGAGATACTGAAAGACGAATACGGGATCTTTGTATGCCCCTGCGGCGGTGAACTGGCAGAGAAGGTTTTCCGCGTGGGCCATATAGGGCATCTTACGGCAGAAGATAATAAAAAACTGATTGATGCATTGAAAGACATGCAGAACAGGGGGCTTTTGTGAAAACACTGATTTTAGCGGCAGGACGAGGGACGAGAATATCGCGTTATCTTTCCGGAAACCCGAAATGTACGGTGGATATCGGGGAAGGAAAATGTCTGATCCAGTATACGGTGGATCTGCTGAAATCCAGGGGAATCCGCGATATCGGGATTGTTCTGGGATATAAGAGCCAGGTGATACGCGACGTTCTTGAGGGCCGGGAGGTTTCATTTTTCTATAACCCGTTCTACGATGTAACCAACAGCATTGCTTCCGCCTGGTTTGCCAGGGATTTTCTCGAAGGAGACGATCTGCTGATTATGAATGGGGATGTTTACCTGGAAGACCGTCTTCTGGACCGGATTCTGGCGGAGAAGAAGAGTCCGGTGATGTTTGCCGATGAGAGCCGGAAAGAGACGGCCGATTATAAATTTTTCTATGAAGACGGGATTTTAAAAAAATACGGGAAAGAGCTGGAGGGCAGCGATATTACAGGTGAATATATCGGAATCGGCCGGTTTGCCAGAGCGTTCCTTCCCGAATTTTGCGGCAGGATGGAAGCGATGATTAACCGGCAGGAGCATTCCGTCTGGTGGGAGAATGTGATTTACGGACTGACAAAAGAGATGCCGGTCTATGTGGAGGACGTGGACGGACATTTTTGGGCGGAAGTAGATTATATCGAGGATTACGAGCGGATTCTGGAACACAGAGGCGTGGAAAAAATCGTGAGATAGTATACCGTAACAATTCAGTCATGATGTATTCCGCGAGGTGTTTTCCCGTTTCTGTGCATCGTTTATTGCAGTTTGGCCAAAGGCTGAACTGTAATAGCTTACCCGATAAATAGAGCAGGCAGGTGTGGACTTTGAAAGAGAACGTTCAAAAAGAAATTATAAAAAACCAAAAGAAGCTGGCTCTGACCGTGCTGGCTGTTCTTATTGCAGGCATTTTTCTCGAAATATTCTGTAATCTTCCGCTGATCCGGGCGAACTCCGGGAAAAACCAGGGCAGTTTTTCAGTTGACATAAGTCAGACTACTTATGAGGGATTCCATGAAGACGGAGGAAAACTGGTATTTGACGGGAACGGCGGCAAGATACGCGTGCCGCTTAGCGGACGTTATGTGGACAAGTTATGTTATTCCTACGAATATGAGGGGCTGCTGAATGCCACGGTGAAGGTGGGAGTTTATAATGAGTACGGCGAGCTGCGGGAGCGTGACATCCTGACGGTGGAAGACAGAAACAGCAAGAATATAAAAACTTCCTGGATTCCTGTGGGAAAGAGGGCGGAGTATGCGGAAATCTATATTTTCCGGGATGCTCTTGACGAGCCGGGGCTGTCTTATATTGATTTTTCCGGTTTTCCGTTAAAAATCTCAGGTTTTGAGGCAGTCACAATCCCTGCCGTCAACTGGTACAGGCTGTGCTTCTTCTGGTGCGCCCTTGGAATTGCCGCCATGCTGATTTTCTTCCGGGAGTATTTTGGAAAACGGATTGAAGTGGGATTCCTGGTTATTTCCGTCACCATAGGGACGCTTTTCTCCCTGTCCCTGCCGGCCAATAAGGTGAGCTGGGATGAGGAGGTTCATTTTTCACAGAGCTTCTGGCTGTCCAACTACAGAACACCGGTATCGGTTTCCCCTGCCGTCACCCAGGAGTTTATTGCCGGGATTGACACCTGGCCTTATAATCAGCCGGGAACAGTGGAAGAACAGAGAGAGCTTGACAATTATCTGGACACTGCGGGCGATTACCGGAACGGGGGAATTACCTGGAGCGCTGATTTAAATAAAACAATTTTTACCGGATATGCCGGCGAGGCATTATTCCTGAAAGCGGGACAGATGTTTCGTCTGCCCTTCTCCCTCGTATATAAGCTGGGAAGGCTGGGCAACCTTTATATTTACTGTATCATCCTCTGTCTGGCCATCAGGAAAACACCGGTCGGAAAAGGGATTATGGCTTTCCTCGGGCTGATGCCGGAGCCGATGATGCTGGCCGGGGTATATTCCTACGACCCGACTGTGACGGCTTTTATGTATTTATCCTTTGCCTGCATCCTCCGGGCCATTTTAGATACGGAGAAAAAGATAACCTGGACGGACTATGCCGTGATGATGCTGGCATTCTTCTGGGGATGCCGAATCAAGGCGGTATATGCGCCGCTGCTCCTGGTTGGCCTGTTAATACCTGCGGATCATTTCAGAAGCCGGAAAGAGCGTCTTATCATGAAGGGCGGAATGATAGCCTTGTGCCTTGGACTGATGGCCTCTTTTGCACTGCCGGCAATCTTTTCACCCAGCGAGACGGGAGATTTGAGGGGGGATAATACCAGCGAGGCAGGACAGATGTCCTATATACTTGGACATCCAGTCGCTTATGCAAAGATATTGCTCCAAAATATCTTTAATACCCTGCCTTCTTATGTAATGGGCGAAAAATCGCTGGGACTGCTGGGACATCAGGGAGAGGCAGCGTTTCCCTGGCTGATTTATGCAGGCTCTGCGGCAGTTATCCTCACGGGTGGACAGTCTTCCTGTGGAAAACGTCTTGACTGGAAGCAGAAATTGTGGATATTCGTCCTCGCATCGGCGGCAGTTGTCCTTGTCTGGACATCTATGTATCTTGTTTTTACAACACCGGGCAATACTTATATTGACGGCGTGCAGGGGCGTTACTACATTCCGCTTCTGTTCCTGGTATGGCTGGTGTTTAACCCGAAATGGATTACCGTACACCTTAAAAATCAGGATTACTACGCAGTGGTGCTTGCGCTGGCAGGAGGAATTCTTTTGTCAGAGTATTATGTGAATGTGCTGCAGAAGTTCTGTCTGTAACATTTAAATTGAAAGGAAGTGGCAGGATGAAGATACAGAAACGAGGTTTGCTTAGGTCCGGCATTATAACCGGCGCAGACAAAGAAGGACAGCCGTTGCATACCTTTGCAGTCTGTGCCTATAAGGATTCGCCTTATCTGGAGGCCTGCATCCGCTCCCTTACGGAGCAGCAGGTAAAGACAGATGTGATTTGCTGTACCTCCACTCCGAGCCCTTACATCGAAAAAATTACAAAGAAATATGCGGTTCCTCTCTATGTGCGGGAGGGAGAGAGCAACATCAGGGAGGACTGGCTGTTTGCCTGGCATAAAGCTGGTGGCCGTCTGGTGACGATTGCCCATCAGGACGACGTTTACAGAAGCGATTATACAAAGGAGCTTTATCAGGCGTTTGCGAAATACCCCGACATGTCGGTTTTTGTCAGTGATTACATGACGTTAAAGATGACGGAAAGAGGGATGAAGACCGAGTGCTTCAACAAGGTATGGCTGGTGAAGAAGATACTTCGGATGCCGCTCCGGCTGAAATTGCTGTCAGGTCTGCGGCCGGTAAAACGAAGCAGCGTTATCTTCGGCAATTCGCTCTGCTGTCCGGCCTGTACGTATCAGAAGGAGCTGGCGGGGGAAGAGATGTTCCGTTCCAGGTATGATTTTGCTCTGGATTGGGATAATCTTTATGAGCTTGCAGGACAAAAGGGCAGATTTATCTGCGTGGAAAAACCGCTGATTGCATACAGGGTCCATGAGGGGGCGACGACGAAAGCCTGCATTGAAGACAACAGGCGGACAAAGGACGAGATGGCCATGTTCGAGAAAATGTGGCCCGGATGGCTTGTGAAGATTCTGATGCATTTTTACGTGAAGGCCTATGACGAATACGGTAACAGTTGAGACAGGTCTGCGCACTGGCTGCGCTGAACGTGCGAAAAGATAGTGGCAGCAGGCATTCGGCTCATCGCGAAGCGATTTCAATTAGCCGAATGCTGTAACAGTTCATGCTGTCTGAACTGTTACGCGAATACGGTAACAGTTGAGACAGGTCTAAAAATTAGTACAATAAGTACGGGATGGCAAAGCGCCGGGAGGACGAGATGAGTTCGGCAGAAGTACCGGAAAACGGAAGAATAAAAATAGATGTGATCATTCCTGCTTTCAGGCCGGGTGACAAGCTGGAGCAGCTTCTGAAGCGGCTGCAAAAGCAGACCTGGCGTCCAAACAGGATCATTATCATGAATACGGAACGCCAGTATTGGAATGCAGAGCGTTACGAGCCGCTGTTTGAGGGCAGTGAGACAGAACTGACCTTAATCCATCTGGCTCAGGAGGATTTTGATCACGGGGGTACCAGACACAGGGGGATTCTTGAATCGGATGCTGAAATCTGCATCTGTATGACCCAGGACGCCATACCCCATAACAGGGAGCTGGTAAAAAATCTGGTTTCGGCCCTGATGGCCGGGGAAGATATTGCGGCATCCTATGCGAGACAGCTTCCAGCGGCGGACTGCGGAGTGATTGAGCGTTTTACCAGAGATTTTAATTATCCGGGTATCAGCCGGGTAAAGGGGAAGGAAGACTTAGAAATACTTGGCATTAAGACGTATTTCTGTTCCAATGTCTGCGCCGCTTATAAACGTGACATCTATCTGAAACTGGGAGGCTTTACGGCGAAGACAGTATTTAATGAAGATATGATTTACGCGGCCACAGCCGTAAAGGCGGGATATAAAATAGCCTATGCGGCAAACGCGGAGGTGATTCATTCCCATAATTATAAAGCAATGGAACAGCTTCACCGGAACTTTGATCTGGCAGTTTCCCAGGCGGATCATCCGGAAGTATTCGGCGGACTTCCCTCCGAAGGGGAAGGGATGCGTCTTGTCAGGACAACGGCCGGATGGCTGTTAAAGAATGGGAAATGGTATCTGCTTCCGGAGCTTGTGCTCCAAAGCGGATTTAAATATATTGGATACCGGCTGGGAAAAGCATATAAAAAACTTCCGGTCCAACTGATTAAAAAGCTTACAATGAACCAGTCGTACTGGGAATAATTGTTGGTTACTGTTCGAAGAACCGCGCTTTCCAGCAAAGCTGCGAATAATAATAAGCGTTACATTGACGGAGGAAAAAATGGCAGAGCTGCTAATTGTAATACCCGCTTATAATGAGGCAGAAAATATTGAACGCGTAGTAAACCGGCTCATAAAAGAGTTTCCGCAGTATGACTACGTGATTGTAAACGACGGTTCCAGGGATGAGACGGCGGCTATCTGCAGGCGTAATGGCTATAACCTTTTGGATCTGCCGGTTAATCTGGGACTTGCAGGCGGTTTTCAGGCAGGGCTTAAGTATGCGGCCAGGTATGGATACCGTTATGCGGTTCAACTGGACGGAGACGGACAGCACAGGCCGGAATATATTGCGGCGATGAAAGAAAAAATGGACGAGGGCTACGAGATAGTAATCGGCTCCCGCTTTGTCGGCCAGAAGAAACCATTTACGATGAGGATGCTTGGTAGCAACCTGATTGAGAAAGCAATCCGGATGACAACCGGTGTGGATATCAAGGATCCGACCTCCGGAATGAGAATGTTCAGCAGCAGGATGATAGAGGAGTTCGCCAAAGGACTGAATTACGGACCGGAGCCGGATACAGTTTCCTATCTTATTAAACAGGGGGCAAGAATCGCGGAGGTTCCCGTTATTATGGACGAGCGCCTGTTGGGAGCCAGCTACCTGACCCCGGTCAATGCATCCCGGTATATGATCAAAATGCTGATATCAATCCTGCTGATACAGAATTTCAGGAAGAGAGGGTGACGGATGATGACGCTTATGCTTCGGATTGTTTTAATTGTTGTTTCTGTGGCGACCACGATTCTTATTATGAGGCGGATCCGCCAGTCCAAACTTCAGATAGAGGATTCCATTTTCTGGATTGGTTTTTCCTTCATACTGATTTTGTTCAGTATATTTCCGCAGTTACCGGCGATTCTGGCCCGGCTGGCGGGGACATATACGACAGCGAACTTTATTTTCCTGTCGGTGATTTTCCTGCTGATTGTAAAAATGTTCCATATGTCAATTAAGATGTCACAGCTGGAAACCAGGGTAAAAGAACTGGTTCAGGAGATGGCTCTGGAGGAGAACAGGAGGGCGCAGGAGGAGAAGGAAAAGCGGATAGAACGGGAATCTGGTGTTTCCGAACATGTTTCTGAATAGGTTATTGTGTATAGCGCGCCGCTATGTGTGGGTTTTTAGATTTAGTTAAGCAGGTGAGGACGCCGCCGGTACGGCCAGCGGACGGGTGGAGTGGTTTTATGAGTCTTTCGTCCCGGGGGAAGATTGTCGTGGTTTGGGGCTGCGGGCGAAGATAAAGTCTGCGGAGCACGCTCCCGCTCTGTGAAATGCATCGCGCTGCTAAGCTCGACAGGACCTCGCTAATCAGCGATGGATTTAGGCGGCATCCGCAGACTTT